>Ga0066636_10000151_pt1 | contig 33742 bp, 40 predicted proteins | sample CryGeyCG2014_080_2_FD_62736 | JGI IMG/M metagenome (GOLD analysis project Ga0066636, IMG submission 62736) | Groundwater microbial communities from aquifer - Crystal Geyser CG07_land_8/20/14_0.80 | ecosystem: Environmental > Aquatic > Deep subsurface > Groundwater | place: USA: Utah: Grand...
ATTTTGATTTAAAATCTTGCCTAAACGATCGTTATTGATTATAATATGAGCCCAAAGGGAAAAATAAAAACCCATGATAACACGAATAGGTAGAGGAAAAGAGATCTCAGTGGGCGTTATTAATGAAGTAGGGGCATTGGCAAAAATAACGTCATTCTTGGTAAATCATAGCATAAATATCGAGGCAATTTTAGGCTATGCTACGGAAGAAGGCCAACAGGCCGGGCTTTTATTTATAACAGATGACAATTTCTCCGCTATTGAGGCTTTGACCGAAGGAGGATATCATGAGGTCAGAGAGAACGACGTGCTTATTGTTGAGGTAGAAAATAAGCCGGGTTCGCTCAAGAATATTTCCGAATGCCTCGCAGGAAATAGTATTAATATCAATTACCTATATTGCACGACATGCTCGGAAGGGTGTCCGGCCAAAGTAGTGCTTTCGACTTCTAACAATAACATAGCCGCGAAACTCCTTGCAGAAGCCTAATAGCTTAAATGGCATCTTTATACTGCATTCATAATTATAAGAGTGTAAAAGTATGCGCTTTGTTAAAATATCAATAATAATCGCGATCACGCCTATTTTGTTATTTTTATCGGGGGAACGTATGGCCAGAGGCGAGAGAAAACCTGAAAAAATCCGCATCTTCGATTATTTCGCTGATAAAACGAAAGAAGTTGATAGAATTTATAAAACAGATTCGGAATGGAAAAAAATACTCACACCTGGGCAATATGAGGTAACAAGGCTCAAAGGCACCGAGAAGGCTTTTAGCGGCACGTGCGAGGTGCCTAAGGAGCCTGGTATTTACAAATGCGTTTGCTGCGGCACTGACCTTTTTGCCGTAAAAACTAAATTTGAGTCCGGAACCGGTTGGCCTAGTTTTTGGGAGCCGGTTTCTATGTTAAATATAGAATTACGCCAGGATAATAGCCTCGGTATGGCCAGGACAGAGATTTTATGCAAGCGATGCGGCGCGCACCTCGGCCACGTTTTCGATGATGGGCCGCCGCCTACCGGAAAAAGATATTGTATCAATTCGGCAGCGCTCAAGTTTGTAAAAGACACCACCGGCAGATCAGAAAGGCTGGATAAGGCTACGTTTGCCGCTGGCTGTTTCTGGGGCGTGGAATCTGAGTTTAAAAAAATAGACGGCGTGGCGTCAACGGTTGTTGGGTATACCGGAGGCAGCACCAAAAATCCCACCTATGAAGAGGTTTGCACTGACAAGACAGGGCACGCCGAAGCTATAGAAATAGAGTATGATCCCGGCAGGGTTTCGTATGACGAGCTTTTGAAAATATTTTTTAGTATTCACAACCCAACGACGTTTGACAAACAAGGGTCTGACGTGGGAACGCAATATCGCTCCGTCATTTTTTATCACAATGATATACAGAAGAAAAAGGCTGAAGATTTTAAAGACAAACTGCAGAAATCGGATGCTTGCAAAGACAGCAGGATAGTTACTCAGATCGTTCCCGCAGGCAAATTTTATCCGGAGGAAGAATATCACCAGAACTATTACGAAAAACACGGTGTGGCGCCGTCTTGCCCTATTCCTAAAAGTTCCGGCTAGACCTATTTGCCGCGGTGAAGGAAATATGAAAAAACTCATTAGAATCGAGGGGATTCCCAATTTTGCCGCCTCTATATATTCGTTCATTGCAAGGAAAAACCCTTGCATAAAGGATATACATAAAGAGGTGGTGGATGAAGTCTCTTTGAATATATATTCCGGTCGGATCCTAGACGTGGGTACAGGGCCGGGGTACGTTCCGATTGAAATTGTCAAAAAACGCAACGACCTGAAAGTTACAGGGGTAGACCTATCTTCCAAGATGGTGAAGATAGCCGTTAAGGCCGCTCGCAAGGCCCGGCTTTCCAGCAGAGCGGATTTTAAAGTAGCCAATGCCGGGAACTTGCCGTTCGAGAATGAATACTTCGATTTCGTGATAAGCACGCTTAGTTTTCATCATTGGTCGAAACCGGCCGAATATTTAAAAGAGATCCACCGCGTTCTCAAAAAAGGCGGCAAAGTATATATTTATGATCTTCGACGCGATACACCAAAAGAAGTAGATTCTGAGGTAAGAAAAAAATATGGCTGGTTTTTGTCTTTCCTGCTGCTCAAAATAATAAGGGCCCATTCCTCTATTACAGTAAAGGAAGCCGAAGAAGCCCTTTCCAGAGTAGATGCGGATTTTTCTAAAAAAGGCATCGAAAGCAGAGGGGTTGTTATTAAGCTGTATTTTATAAAATAAGAAGAGCCAAGTCAATTCTCTATTAATTGACTTTCATGAACTTTATTGTTTCGGTATTGCAAATTTCGCAATTCGGGTCTGTAATGGTCTCTACAATATTTCCGCATTTAGGGCATACGTACAAATCTTTCTTTTCCGCTTTCATTGATTCAAGGCTCGCTATAGCATTCTCGTATAATTGCGCATGCACCGCTTCGGCTGCCCGGGCGTCTTCAAACGCGTCGGCTGCTTCAGGGATCATTTCTTGTTCAGCTTGTTTTAAAAATTCTGGATACATTGTATCTCTTTCATAGCTTTCACCCTTTAAGGCTCGATCAAGGTTTTCCTTTGTAGATTTCACGTCAGGCGTTTCGATATTTACAGCAGGCTTGCCGGCAAGAGATTCTATTATCTCAGCGTGACGTTCAAAATGGACCTTTTCGGCCGCTGCCGCTGCCCTAAAAAGGCTGGCCACCTCTCCGTACCCTTCTTCATCAGCTTTTTTGGAAAACGCCATATAGCGGACATGAGCATTATTTTCACCGTTATAGGCGGTCATTAGATTGTCAATAGTGTTTTTTTGGCAGAAGTTACTGCAGTTTCTTCGGCATTTACCAGGATTGCCATTATAAAAAATGCCATGGAAAATAGCGCTATACATCCGAGTTTAAACCAAGTATGTTTTGCGATTGTCATGTATTGCTCCTTTCTTAAGTTTGGCAACCTATAAAATTGATCGCGTATTATTATAGACCTAGGAGATATTTTTTTTCAATAAGAATTTTTAATAAAGCCATTGGAAAAACCGATGTAAATAGTATATACTTTAGCGTATGAAGACCAGCCTGAAGGAACATTACCATAATATCCGCAGCGTGTTGCTGCTGATCCTCGTTCTTAACTGGGTAGTAGCAGCGGCTAAGATTATCTACGGCCTGATCAGCCGGACTTCCAGTATGACCGCCGATGGTTTTCATTCCCTCTCAGACGGCGCTTCCAATATTATCGGCCTGGTTGGGATTACCTTGGCTTCCCAACCCAAGGATAAAGATCACCCCTACGGCCACAAGAAATATGAAACATTTTTTTCGTTAGGGATCGCAGTGCTCCTCCTGCTTGTTTGTATTCAATTAGCCCAGCAGGGCGTGCGGCGTATTATGAAACCGGTTACGCCAAACGTTGACTTCATTAATTTCGCTATTATGATCATAACCATATGTATTAATTTTTGGGTTATGAAGTACGAATATAGAAGAGGCAAGAGCTTGAAGAGCGATATCCTTGTTTCCGATTCAATGCATACCCAGGCGGATGTCCTCACTTCATTTTCGGTCATACTCGCCCTTATTGCCGTAAAGTTAGGATTTCCGATAATTGATCCTATCGCTACTATTATGATCAGCTTATTTATAGCTTATGAGGCGTTTCAGATAATGCAGCAGGCCTCACGCGTCCTATGCGACCAGGTCGTCATTATGGATGATAAGAAGATCTCTTGCGTAGTTCTTGGAGTTAAAGGGGTCGCTGCTTGCCATAAAATACGTTCGCGCGGCAGAGAAGATGATATATATATCGATTTACATGCTCATGTAAGGCCTGATATGCGCGTGGATGAAGCGCATCAAATAAGTTATGAGATAGAAAGCGCCATAAAGAAAGAAATTCCGCAAGTAACCGATGTCGTAGTGCACATTGAGCCTCATGCAAAGTGAGTGCACTTTGATCAATTAGTACTATAATGTAATTAGTATATGAAGAAGGAGGCTAATTATGAAGAGGATAATTTTATTAACGGTGCTTATTTCAGTTATAACCGCGCAAAATGCTTGCGCTGAAAACGCGACCGACAAAGAAGTAAGTAAAATGATGAATGATGTTAAGACCAGGGTCGTAGAGATGAAGAAGGAAATGGACAATCTCATGCGTGATGTGGTAGAGGCATATCCCTGGAATGAAGCTACTTCAATAGATAATTTCGGTAATGATATGAAGGTGGATATAACCGAAAACAATAAGGAAGTCATGGTAAAGGCTGATATGCCCGGAGTCGAAAAGGATAGGATAAATGTAACACTGGAAGGCGATAGGACATTAAAGATTGCAGGCTCAAGAGAGGTTTTGACGGAGACGAAAGAGCCGGGCGTGGTAAAACAAGAAAGATCCCAGAGTAAATTCGAGAGAGATTTGGCGCTTCCGGTACCCTGCGCTAATAGCGGAATAAAGGCAAGTTACAAAAACGGAGTACTCGAGGTTATAATACCCAAGGCGCCTAAAACGAAGCCCGAATCGGTTAAGGTAAATATTATGTAGCAGCGCATTTGAAAAATGGAGTGTTTGTTCGCAAGAGATCTCAAGCATGTTTTTGCTTGGGATTTCTTGTTTTAGGGGGTATAATTTATAAACAGCACGACGATAAAGCAGAGGAGAAGGTAAAATGCGTATTCTTATAGTCGAGGACGAAAAAAAGATAGCAGGCTTTATAAAAAGAGGCCTGAAAGATGAAGGGCATGTCGTGGATATGGCACATGACGGCGAAGAAGGGCACTTCTTGGCGTCAACCAATGATTATGATCTTATAATACTAGATCTTATGCTTCCTAAGATGGACGGGATAACGATATGCAAAAAATTAAGAGAAGCCAAAAATCCGGCCCCCATATTGATGCTTACGGCTAAAGATGGGGTTAAGGATAAGGTTTTAGGCCTCGATTCCGGAGCAGATGATTACCTAACCAAACCGTTCGCCTTTGAGGAATTTTTGGCCAGGGTAAGGAATTTGTTAAAGAAAAAAGGGAGTCTTGCGCCGACAAAATTTAAAGTGGCCGACCTGACGCTTGACCTGCTTACTCATAAAGTGACGCGCGCCGATAAGGAGATAGGTCTTACTACCAAAGAATACGCCCTCTTGGAATACCTTATGCGTAACGCCGGAACCGTGGTAACAAGGACTAAGATTTCAGAGCATGTTTGGGACATAGATTTTGATACATTTACGAATACGATAGATGTGTATATAAATTATTTACGTAAAAAGATAGACTCCGGAGCTAAGAAAAAGTTAATACATACTGTCAGAGGCAGGGGATATATTTTAAAGGAATAATATGTTTATAAAATCTATAAGCTCCAAAATAATTTTTTGGTATATGTTGGTACTGATGATACTGCTTTTTTCTTTCAGCACTGTGCTATACTATAATTTTAATAAGCACTTATACGACGGCCTGGATGGCCTGCTCTTATCGAGGGCGGAAGGGGTTACGAATTCTATAGAGACCTATTGGGAGGCCGAAAGGTTGGAGGCGGTAAAAGACGGGGTAGAAGGTAATGTCTTCACTAAAACCAACAACATAAATTTTATCAAAATTATTAAACGTTGGATCTCTGAAAGCTCGAACGACCCGGCGCTTATTAGCATCATGGTGCAGATATTCGATTCGAACGGTAATAATATAGCCGCTTCCAATAATTTACCGCCACTCGTGAAATTGCCTAAAAAAACATTTTTCAATATCTCAAAGGGCAACTATTCCTTTGATAAAGTTGATATACAATACACTAAAGAAAAGCTGTTCTCTCTCAGACTTTTGACCATGCCGGTAATAGAAAATGGCAGTTTGGCATATATAGTATAGGTGATGAGCCCCCTTGATACGGTATGCTCTAATTTAAAAAGGCTAAGGACCTTATTATTTGTGCTTTTGCCGGCAGCTGTTATTTTGGCCGGAATCCTGGGGACATTCTTAGCAAAGGTTACATTAAGGTCATTTAACAAGATGATAGGCACTATTCATCAGATCGAAGCAAAAAACCTGAAGTTGAGGATAAATGCTCCTGACACCGGGGATGAGATCAAAAAAATAGCTGATACGTTTGATAATATGCTTGAGCGGCTTGACAAGGCGTTTTCTTCCCAGAAGCAGTTTGCCCAGGATATCTCGCACGAACTCAAAACTCCTCTGACGGTTTTAAAAGGAGAACTGGAAGTGGCTTTAAAAAAAAGCCGCTCACCCAAAGAATACGAGTCGATCCTTTCAAGCAGTCTGGAAGAGATAGATAAGATAGCCAAGATCGTAGAAAGCCTCTTGACGCTCGCTAAATTTGACAGCAAAGAGGAACCGCTTAATATTGGCCGGATGGATTTAAATCTTTTGATACAAGAGATAGTCAGCGATATGAAGATACTGGCGGAGCAGAAAAACGTAGAAATAAAATTTTTACAGCGTAAAGAAATGATTTTAAACGGAGACAGAGATCAGCTCAAACGCCTTTTTGTCAATTTATTGGATAACGCTATAAAATATACACCGCAAGGAGGAAAAATAATTTTAGAAAGTAAAAAAGAAGGAAAAATCATCAATATAGAAATAAGCGATACGGGAATAGGTATTTCTCAGGATGAATTACCCCGCATCTTTGATCGTTTTTATACCGTTGACAAATCCCGCAGCGGAGTAGGCTTTGGTTTGGGGTTAAGTATCGTGAAGTCGATTGTAGAAGCGCACAAGGGCAACATAGAAGTAAAAAGCGTTTTAAATAAAGGAACCACATTTACTGTGCACCTCCCGGTATATCCCGCTTAAAAAAGATTAGAATTTTTTAATCTTACTCTAACGTTATTTTAACCATTAATATGCTATAGTTATTAGAGATTTAGATAAGATTATCTTTTGAAGGGAGGTGAAGAGTATGAAAAAGCTAGTAGCTATAGTAGTTCTGTTAATGGTTGTGGTAGGTCTTACAACGGCTAGTTACGCAAAGAGCGGAAAGTTGCTCCCTAATTTACTCAAGAAAAACGTAGACGTTATTAGAGGAAGCGTAGTGGCTGTAGATGCTACCAAGAACGAGATTATTGTAAAAGACAGCAAAACCGGGGTAGATAAGACGATATTAGCAGGAAGCAATCTGACTTCGAGTCTGAAAGTAGGCGAAGAAGTGAAAGTTATGGTTAAGATAGGTACCAATACAGCCGAGAGCATAAAACTTATTCCCAAAAAGACGACAAAAAAATAAGGAAAGGAAAAAGGAAAAATGAAAAAGTTAATATTAGCATTGGTTATAACCGCATTTGCGGCTAGTACGTGTTTTGCGCAGCAGGCAGCTACGCCGGCTAAGGCAGTAGTAGTAGCTCCCAAGGCTCCAGAGGTGAAAACAATAACAGGTAAAGTTGAATCTGTGTCCGTAGCAAGTCCAGCGACGGGTGAAAAGTCAGAAATCGTAGTTGTCGGCAAAAACGGAGAGAAGGCCGCTTTTCTAGTAAAGGCCACAACAACCCTTTATGATTCCGGCTGGAAATCCATCCTTTTGAGTGATGTAAAGAAGGATGAAAAAATAAAGGTTAAATATACAACAACAAAAGAAGGCGTGAACGAAGCTAGCCTGATTAATCTTATAAAGTAAGATAAGTACTTTTTTGTTGAGCGGCAGATGTTCAATATAGGCATCTGCCGTTTTTTATTATAAAAATAAAGGGTTTTTATACATAATTTATGCGGCTAAAATAAATTGACAGGCCCTTATAAAAGCAGTATACTTTAACCCGGCATATTTGAATTTACGATTTCTTATTTTTGAAAGGGGGATTTCTGTGATCCAGAAAATAGTTCGCATGAAATGTTTATTAGTAGCTGCAGCATTGGCTTTGGTTTTCAATACGGCGTTTTGCGTTACAAATGCAAAAGGAAAAGACGAGATAGTCGCTAACGGCAAGAAAGTTTCTTTCAATTATACCCTTACCGTGGATAATCAGGTCGTTGATAGTTCTGACAAGAATGGTCCGGTGAAATACACCCAAGGAGAGGGGGCTATTATTCCTGCGCTGGCAAAGGAGCTCGAAGGTTTGCGTGTCGGAGATTCGAAAAAGGTTACGCTGACGCCTAAAGATGCCTACGGGGAAATGGATCCCACGGCATTTAAAGAAGTCGATAAATCAACGCTTCCGAAGGGCATAGATCCAAAAGTCGGAATGATCCTTCAAGCGATGAGTAAACAAGGGACGCCTTTCCCGGTAAGAATTGCCGAAGTTAAAGAAAGTACCGTTAAACTCGACTTTAATCATCCGCTTGCAGGCAAGACGCTTAATTTTGATATAAAAATTATCTCGATAGAATAAATCCAGTCCGTTGTCTCTATAAAGAACGATAAGGCGCACTAGTGTGCGCCTTATTTTTTTATATATATTCTATATTGCAAAATAAATCTTTTTAAACTATAATAATTAATGTGATTAGGAGGTATTTATGAAAGATATATTAAAATCGCTGAAAGTTTTTATTTTTTTTACGATAATCATGGTAGGCATATCAATTGCTCTTGTATCCTGCACAAAGGGCAAAGATAAAAAAATGCGTGTTCCGCCGTATACGGTCATAGAAGAAGAAGGCGTTCCGGTAACATATGACACGCCTCTTAAAGTTATGGAAATAAGGAGAGTTTTGGTCGATAAGGGTATTTCAAAAGAAGGCTTGCGAAGCGTATTGCTTGACATGTATAAGAAACTCAAAGAAAAGAAGATTTATAAAAATAGCAGCCAGGGCCCGACCCAAACAATGGTGTTTGTATATGATTCTATGGATATCTATAAAGAAAACACTGCCGACTGGATCGGCTCTTTAGATTGGAATAAAAACTACACCGAGCCCAAAGTAAATTTTTCCATGGAGTATCAGGAAAAATAAAAAGTTACTATTTATTATAAGGAGAACGAACATGCCTATAGATGAATTGATGAAAATAGCTGGGATCCTGGCGTTTGTTTTTCTTTTTGCGGCTGCGGCAAGCGGGATTTTGTTATTTAAGTTTCATGTAAGGTGGCTTAATCTGAAGTGGCATATGAGGTTTGGGATATTGAGTGCATTTTTCGCCATAGTGCATCTCGCGTTAGTTATTTACCTGAATATATAATTACTGCTTTACAGGCTTGATAATTCTCCACGAAACCCAGTCTAGGGGCACGGCGCCCATATAGGTGTTAACATCTGTCAGGATACGCTCAGGGTCATCAAGAGTGCTGAGAGGGATCCGGATCTTTATTTCTTTCAAAGTTCTTACAACAATTATATCCTTTCCGGCGATCCTTCGCCCCTTATTAAAAATTTTATGTTTAATGGCATCAAATTGAATTCGGTATTTTGGCATTTCAGCAAACGATTTGTCTTTTTTATATCCAAAAACATATACCGAAACACCTACGCCTTTGCCAATCGGCCGTGACAGCTTAACAAAAAGTTCAAGAGTATCGTTATCTAAAGCAGCCGATTTCTTTTCTATCCCGACAATTGGCACATGTTCATTCTCGTTTAGTTGTTCCAGTTCCCCAGGTTCGTTTTCTTTACCGGTATAGGGTACGAGCGGAGTTGATTCTTTACCTTGGGCCAGGTCTAGAGTGGGGAAATCGCCGAATAACTCATTTTGCCTAATGAAAGAAAGTAAGTATTTTGAATCAGAGGAAAATTCGGTCTTATGTTTTTTTATTGCAGCAAGTTTAGTTTTTATTTCCGTAGCGTTCATTTTAGAAATTTGCCACGGTATTATCTTGTCAAATATTTGCGGCGGGATAAGTAAGTGTTCGGGGGCAGGGCCTAGAGGTCTGGGCCATAGTTTGTAATGAATTAGATAAGTATAAATAGAAGGTTTTATTTTGTTTTTAAGATCCCATAAGGCGACACGGGTAAAAAGATATAATGCCTGATGGTCCGGATGGAAATCTCCCGGATGAGAAACAAATATTTTTGTAGGCTTGAAGTCTAGCAAAACGGTTTTTAGATCCTTTAATATCTCCTCTCCTTTGTAAGGCGCTCCTGGACGAAAAGCGTTTTTATAAGGTACCGCCCTTGCCTCTGTCAACAGGCCTTTTGCAGGCAAAGCCTTTCCCCAGTGAGACTCCCATATATTGAGTGTTTTAAAATCCGGATAACCTAAAAATGTTAAATTTTCTTTTTGCACGCCAAGCGATTGAGCGGCGTCTATGGCTTCATCATGTCGAATTAATCCCATAGCGCGTACTGATTTCGGGAAAAATACGGGGTGTTTCCTGTAGATCATAAATGCCCACTGATTGCTGTCTCCATAGGTAAGGAAGGCGATATGAATAGGCAAATGCATCTTCAACGCTTTTTGTATTATACCGCCGCAACCCAAAACTTCATCGTCGGGATGGGGTGCTAATATAAGAATTCTGTCATTTGCTTTCAATTCCACTTCAGGAAAAGACGCTATGTCTACCGTTTTTGTCCGCGAGTAGCCTTTTATGCCGACCGCAACGGTCGAAGCAAGCACGATCAAAACGGCGAATAGACACAAAGAAGTTACTTTTTTAGTTTTATTACTAACCGACACGTGCTATTTCCTTTCCATATATAATTATGTAAGAGTTATGATCCATTTGTGGTATAAGATAACGGTCTAATTTTGCAAATCCCATTTTTTCAAAAAATGCCCTTCCGTTCGCGTTATTTTCTTTAACCGTCAGGTGTATGCCGTTTAACCCTTTCTTGCCTGCCAGCTCAACAAATCTTTCCATCAAGATCCTGCCTATATTTTTCCCTCGAAAATCACTGTCTATATTTATATGCAAGTGGGCAGGGTATTTATAAAGGGGTATTTTTCGGTCGAACCCTCCGCGCCGCCATACTTTAATCAAGGCCATACTAAAAATCCAGCTTTCTTTTTTGTAGAATACCCCCCTCAAAAAAGCCTTTACGAGAGTCCTGGGCAATACTCTAAAGAGCATTATTTTATAATAACGACGCGTGTTTAAGCAGCCGTTAAGGTAACCCACAACATTGCCGCCGGATTCCGCTACCCACGTTGAGTGAGGTTCGTAATCCGTATAATAACGTGTCAATAGGTCGGCGACTATTTCACGGTCATGAAAGATTTTGTCTATAGGTTCGCCCTTATCTGCCGTGTCGCATGAAATTCGTCTTATGCTGGCTCTATCTTGACGGGAATACGGCCGCACCGCAATGCTATTATTCATAAATTAATCCAGCGTCATAATATTAAAAATGTTTGCATCATTTTAACATATTTAGCTTATTTCCTCAACTATTTATATTGACAAAAACTATTTCTTGAGTATAATTTTCACATTCATAACTTATCCAATAGACCAGAGACGCGATGGAAAAGCAATTACCTGAAAAATATCTTATAGCAAAACTTAAAGAAGCCATAAAGGCTGAAAAAATAGCCGGGTGTTTTTACGGTTATATTTCCGATTCTATAAAAGATAACCGGATAAAAGATAAGTTTAAAAGTTTTGCCAAAGAGGAAGCGGTGGAGCATAAAAACTTATTAAATGAAAGGCTTAGGCTCTTAACGGGGAAAATGTATGACCCGGATGTCTCACGTTTGGATTCAGATATTAAAAGTAATCGCTTTTCTATAATATGCGCGCTAAGGAAGGCCAAGTCTTCCGAGAAAAAGGCGATCAAATTTTATGAAAAGGCCAAGACTCAAGATAGCGATAAATACAGAGCGATGTATGAAGATATCCTTGAGAACGAAAAAAACCATTGGCTCTACCTTGACCAGGAAATGATATTTATTAAAAAAGAAACTCAAAATAAAGAAGAAGCGGGCCATGGATTGTTTTCCTTCCTAAGGGACATTCTAAAATAAGGCAAGATTTGCCTCCCCAAATAGTTTTGACAATACCCCTAAAGTTCATTATAATGTAGAAACGGCCCAAAACGAAAAGAGATCCAAATGAAACGCTTAAATCGGCTTATCCCAGCTTTCTTAGCTGCGACGCTTTTCGCAAGTTTCTTCCTGGCAAAGAACGCTTATGCGATCTACTGGAAATATAATTTGGAATCTGCCCTTATAGAAGCGGGAAAAGAAGGAAAGCCCATTTTGATAGATTTTTATACGGAATGGTGCGGCTGGTGCAAGAAATTAGACACCGACGTATATCCTGATGAAAAAGTGCGGGAATTGTCCAGGGAATTTATATGCGTTAAGATAGACGGTGACAAGAGCCCGGAATTGACAAAAAAATATATAGTAAGAGGCTATCCCACGATAGTTTTTATTAATTCTAGCGGCAGGATCCTGGAGAGGTTTGCCGGCTATACGGATGCGGCGAATTTTGCGGCGAAAATGGAAAGCGTGCTGAAAAGGTCCGTGGATCCATTAAAGGACATAAAAAAGAAATTGTCCAAGCTTGATGATATGAAAAAGTCCGCTACGGCCAAATTGAAGAAAAAAATGACCAAGAATGCATCGCCGTTTGAACTCAGCGGGATAATGTACGATAAAAACAATCCTACCGCGGTAATAAATGATGACGTTGTTAAAGTTGGAGATACGATTAGCGGTGCAAAAGTAACGGAGATCACCGAGGCAGCGGTAAAATTGTACTATAAAAATAAAGAAATTATACTTGGAGTCAAATAATGAATGTATGATCTATAAAAGGAGGTTTTCATGCAGCAGAATTTAGACAAATTTTACGGGTATGTTATCCAGTACGGGCTAAGCCTTATTGCGGCGATACTTATCTTTGTAATTGGTAAATGGGTAGCCAAGCTTATCGCGGCACTTTGCGAGCGGGCTATGGAAAAGGCCAAGGTCAATAAGACGTTGGCGTCCTTTGCTAAAAATATTGTTTATTTCGGTATCCTGATTTTTGTCATTATCGCAGCTCTTGGCAAGCTAGGTATCGAGACTAACTCGTTTGTAGCAATAATAGGCGCAGCAGGCTTGGCAGTAGGTTTTGCGCTGCAGGGCTCATTGGCAAATTTTGCCGCAGGGGTCATGATCATACTTTTCCAGCCGTTCGCGCTTGGAGATGTTATTGAAGCGGCCGGGGCATCAGGAACGGTGCAGGAAATACAGATATTTAATACTATTCTCGTCACTCCCGATAAAAAACGCGTCATAATCCCTAATGCAAAATTGACATCGGATAAAATAACGATCAACCCAAAGTAGCAAAAACTCGCCCCGTTAGAAATATCTTTTGTTAGAAAATGTAACAAAATTTCTAATGGGGTTTGTTATTTACTGTTTCGTGTAGTATTTTTTGCAAAATTATAAATTAAAGAATATGGCCCAGCATGCTGATAGTATGAACGGTTTTAAGTTTATGCTTAGAGCTCTCAGGTACAGAAATTACAGGCTCTATTTCTTAGGTCAAAGTGTGTCTTTGAACGGTTCGTGGATGCAGATGATAGCTATAAGCTGGCTTATTTACCGTTTGACTAACTCGGCATTCCTTCTCGGGGCAATAGGATTTATCAGCCAGATCCCCGCATTTATTTTTTCTCCTTTCGCCGGAGTTTTTGTGGACCGCTGGAACCGAAGAAAGATAATTTTTATTACGCAGACGCTTTTAATGGTGCAGGCCTTTTTGTTTGCCGTTCTTACTTTTACCGGAGTTATAAAAGTATGGCATATTGTATTTTTAAGCGTTTTCATGGGCCTGGTAAACTCCTTTGACATGCCGGCAAGACAGGCTTTCGTGATAGATATGGTTGAGAAAAAGGAAGATCTGGGCAATGCCATTGCTCTTAATTCATCCATATTTAACGGAAGCAGGCTTGTAGGTTCTTCCTTGGCTGGCGTAGTCATTGCCGTATTGGGCGAGGCGATTTGTTTTTTGCTGAATGCCTTGAGCTTTCTGGCGGTTATATTTGCGTTATGGGCCATGAAGATCAAGCGAAGAGAAATGCATAATAAAAATAATATTTTGCAGGAATTAAAAGAAGGGTTTTCTTATGTTGTCGGATTTGCTCCTATAAGATATATTTTACTCCTTGTCGTATTGGTCAGCATGCTTGGCATGTCCTGCGCAGCCCTTATGCCTATATTCGCCAAGGATATCCTTCACGGCGGGGCGCACACCCTGGGATTTCTCATGGGCGCCATAGGTCTCGGCGCCTTAGTAGGCGCACTTCACCTCGCATCCAGAAAAGATGTGCGGGGCATGGAAAAGATAATCCCTAAGTCTACGATCATATTTGGTATCAGTCTTATCGCTTTTTCATTTTGCAATTTATTATGGCTGTCCTTATTTCTTGCGATCTCCATCGGTTTTGGCATGATGGCGCAGACAGTGGCAAGCAACACCCTGTTGCAGAACATAGCGGATGACGACAAACGCGGCAGGGTGATGAGTTTCTACACGATAGCGTTTGCAGGCATGATGCCATTCGGAAGCTTAATAGCCGGAAGCTTGGCCAGTAAAGTCGGGGCCGCAAATACTTTATTAATAAGCGGTTTATCATGTATTTTAGGAGCCGTATTTTTTGCAGGAAAGCTGCGTACGATAGATGAAGCAATTTCCGGACTGGACGACCAAAAGTTTAAGGATATAGGATGAGCTATTTAAAACGAGAGAAATTCATGATGTGCGCGATCAGGAAGGCGCGGCAGGGAATTCGCCGCGGCCAAACGCCATTCGGGGCCTGTATAGTTAAGGGTGGAAAAATAATAAGCTCTGCCCACAATGGGGTATGGCAGGGTGCGGATAGTACCGCCCACGCCGAAATGCGCGCCATCAAAAAGGCATGCAGTAAACTTAAAACCATTGACCTGTCAGGATGCGTGATCTATTCCACCTGCGAGCCTTGCCCGATGTGCTTCAGCGCCTGCCACTGGTCTAAAATATCATGCATAATCTATGGCTCTAAAATATACGCCGCCAAAAAATTGGGTTTTAACGAATTGTGCGTTTCAAACGAAAAGATGAAAAAAATAGGCAAAAGCAAAATACGCGTCATGGGAGGCGTTTTAAGGGATGAAAACATCGCCCTCTTTAAAATGTGGCTTAAGCAACCCGGGAAAAGGACGTATTAACTTGATCAAATTATATTGTAAGATAGATATAAATGGTGTAAAATAGTACAAAATTTTAGAAAACAACGGACAGATCAATATAAAAAGGAGACTTGAATGAAAAAGACGGTAATCGGATTGCTATTAGTAAGCTTTTTATTCGCAATGTGGATCGCTATTATGCATAGCGAGGCTAATGGCGACGAATTGAAAGGGACTGTAACCATATCCGGAGCGTGGGCGCTGTATCCTATGACCGTTAAATGGGCCGAGGAATTCCAGAAAGTTCATCCGGCCGTAAAAGTGGATGTTTCTGCAGGAGGGGCCGGTAAGGGAATGGTTGATTGCCTGTCTAAAATCGTCGATATCGGCATGGTTTCAAGAGATGTTAATCCTGAGGAAACCGCAAAAGGCGCCTGGTGAGTTTCTGTTACAAAAGACGCCGTAGTGCCTACGGTAAATGCCAAAAATCCCCTGATAAAAGAACTTCTCGCTAAAGGTGTTACAAAAGAAATTTTTTCAAAGATCTGGATTGAAGGCAAAATTACAAAATGGGGAGAAGCTATGGGCGGGAGTGAAGATCCGTCCTTAATACATGTTTATACGCGTTCGGACGCCTGCGGTGCCTCAGAAACTTGGGCTAAATATTTAGGAAATAAGCAGGAAGATCTTTTGGGGGTAGGGGTTTATGGAGATCCGGGGTTAGCCGAGGCTGTAAAAAAGGATGTTTTAGGAACAGGTTATAACAACATTAATTATCTATACGATTCCAAGACGAAAGCGCCTGTCGAAGGATTAAAACCGCTGCCGATAGATATAAACGGCAACGGTACAATTGACAAAGAGGAAGCTTTTTATAATACCTCAAACGAGATCGTAGATGCCATAGCTACCGGGAGATACCCTTCGCCGCCCACAAGGGCCCTTCAATTCGTCTGTGGAGGAAAGCCGACGAATAAAACTGTTGTGGAATTTATAAAATGGGTCCTGACCGACGGACAAAAGTATGTTCCCGAAGCCGGTTATATAAATCTTCCAAGCGATGTTCTTCAAGAACAGTTAAAGAAGCTCGAAATTTAAAGAACGCGAAGACATGAAAAGCGTAAGGCTGCTCCTAGATAAAATTGCAAGTAAGCTTATGCTGTTTTTGACGCTTTCCTGCGGCTTTATCGTTTTTCTAATGGTATTCGGGCTGTATTGCAAGTCTAAGCCGATCCTTTTCGCTAAACCTTTGGCGGAATTGATATTTTCCTCTTCCTGGCGGCCGTTTAAAGGAGAGTTCGGTTTCTTCCCGTTTATCATAGGGACGCTTTGGGTAACGGGTGTAGCTGTTATCATAGCCGTTCCGTTTTGTATCCTTACGTCAATATATCTTTCGGAGTATGCCCCTAAGGGGATACGCGAATTTTCCAAACCGCTTATAGATTTGCTTGCCGGCATACCATCGGTTGTTTACGGGGTGTGGGGTGTCTTGGTAATAGTCCCGCTGATAAAAGATTACATCGCGCCGTATTTCGGGACTTTCTCGACCGGCTACAGTCTTTTGGCGGCTGGCATCATCCTTGCTATAATGATATTTCCCGTGATCATACATGTGTCGTTAGAGGTTGTTAGAACAGTACCGAACGAGATGAGAGAAGCCTCCCTGTCACTTGGGGCCACGAAATGGCAGACCATAAAGCACACCGTTATGCGTAAGGCAATGCCCGGCGTGATCGCGGCGATCGTACTCGGAGTTTCGCGGGCCTTCGGAGAAACCATGGCAGTGCTTATGGTTGCCGGGAATGTTGCTAAGGTTCCTTCCACGCTTTTTGATCCCGTATATCCGCTGCCGGCGTTGATCGCCAATAATTACGGAGAGATGATGTCGATCCCATTGTATGATTCGGCCCTGTTGTTAGGTTCTTTGATCTTATTGGTAGTAGTTTTATTTTTTAATGTTATATCCAGGATGATCCTTGTCAGGGTCGAGAGGAGCGTTGAATAGGATGGATAAGCGAAAGATAGAAGAAAATATTTTTAAAGTCCTTATGTCCATATCCACGCTGACTGTCCTGGCGGTCGTAGTTTTCATTTTGTCCGTAATAGTTATTAAAGGGCTGCCCGCTATGAATTGGGCAATGGTTACGCAAACGCCAAAGGGCGGATATTATCTTGGGAAAGCCGGCGGAATATTGAACGCTATTGTAGGCTCGCTTTATCTGGCAGGCGGCGCTACGTTTTTGGCGATATTGATCAGCCTGCCGGTCGTTTTGTATATTAATGTATACTCGAAGAAAGACTCGCCGCTGGTAAACTTCACGCGTTTTTCATTTGATGTATTATGGGGGGGTGCCGTCAATAGTTTACGGTGCTTTTGGGTTCGCTATTATGCTTTTTTTTCATTTGTGGGCTTCATTATTAGCCGGAATTATAACTGTTGCGCTTTTTATCCTGCCCATTATAAGCAGGGCCATGGACGAAGTGGTAAAGATGGTGCCGAGAGAACTTTTAGAGGCTTCATACGCCCTGGGCGCTACGAGGCTTGAGACTTCCATGAAAGTCGTAGTTCGGCAGGCCCTGCCCGGCATAGTGACTGCCGTATTGATAGCCTTTGGAAGAGGTATAGGAGACGCCGCCTCGGTTATATTTACAGCCGGTTTCAGCGATAGTATACCCTCTTCTTTATTAAGCCCGGCCGCTACCTTGCCTTTGGCCATATTTTTCCAATTAGGAACACCTTTTCCCGAGGTTCAGGCGCGCGCGTATGCGTCAGCGCTTATACTTACTGTAATAATTTTAATAATAAGCATAGTCTCGAGGGTTTTAAGCTCGAGATTTACAAAACATATAGTTAAATAGGAGAAGGGATGAAACATAAAACCCATATAAGTGTAAGAAACCTGAATGTCTTTTACGGAAACGAGCATGCTTTGAAGAACATAACCGTTGATATCCCTGACAAAAAGATAACGGTTATCATCGGCCCGTCGGGTTGCGGCAAGACGACACTTTTAAAGTCATTTAACCGCCTGGTGGATTCAATGGAGGAAGTCAAGGTCTCGGGAGAGGTTTTAGTTGACGGAAGCAATATATTCGATCCGAAACTCGAGATCACGCATATCAGGAAAAAGATGGGGCTCCTTTCGCAGAGGCCGTATCCCTTACCCATGTCTATATACGATAATGTCGCCTATGGCCCGAAGATACATGGCTTGCATAACGCCAAGAAGTTGGATGTGTTGGTTGAGCATTATCTTAAAGAATCAGGATTATGGGAAGAGGTAAAAGATAGGTTGCATGAGCCGGCGTCAAGGCTTTCCGTCGGCCAACAACAGAGGCTTTGTTTGGCCAGAGGCCTTGCCGTTGAGCCCGATATCATTCTCGGCGATGAACCTACGTCAGCACTTGATCCAAAATCAAGCCAGCGCATAGAGCAGAAATTTATCGAATTGAAGAAGAACTATACTATTATTGTGGTCACGCATATATTGAGGCAGGCGAAAAGGCTTGCCGATTATGTTATTTTTCTTTACATGGGCGAGCTTGTTGAACACGGTCCCGCAAACGAGGTCTTCGAGAATCCAAGAGAAGAAATGACCAAAGAATATATAAAGGGTATAATAAGTTAACGCGAAAAAAAATAGGGGTGGTATGTGATATTCGGTTACGAATTGTTTATTATCGCACTGATGCTTGCTTTGAACGCGATATTCGCGGCCTACGAGATGGGTTTGGCATCGATATCCAGGGCGCGGCTGGCCGTTTTGGTAAATGAAAACAAAAAAGGCGCTGTTGATGCGGCCTTTATGAAGGATAGGATAGAGGCGAGCCTCGCTATTATTCAACTCGGCATTACCCTGGTAGGGTCGCTTGCTGCGGCAGTCGGAGGCGTAGCGGTCGGAGACGTGTTCGTACCGTATCTCCAAAATTACATAGCCGTTAGTAAGGGGGTCGCGCAAGCGATAGCGCTTGTAACGTTAATAGTGCCATTGACATTAGCGACAATGATATTCGCCGAACTTGTCCCTAAAATGATCGCCTTGAACAATAAGGAATGGATAGTCTTAAGGCTTTCCCCGGCCATGAAGTTCCTTTCGAATATTACAAATCCGGTTATCTCGATCATCGAAGCCATTGTAAAGAAGATCGTAAGACTTTTAAGCAGGTTAAGCCCTAAGAACTTAAGCGAGAAAAAACACGATCTGTACGAATTCAAAGTAGCGGTTTCTTTAGCCAGATCCGCGCAGCTCTTGGGCGCTAGAGAAGAAAAGATAGTTTTATCGGCCGCGCATTTATCCACGCTTTTAGTGCGCAATATCGCTATACCCGCCCAGGATGTCTCAATGATATATATAGAAAATACGCTAACTGACGCCTTTCTCAAAGCGCATCTCGATATGCACACCAGGTTCCCTGTATGCTCTAAGGAAGGAGACCCGCAGACTATAGAGGGATATGTGAATTTTAAAGATATAATGGTGGCGTTGAAACTTAATCCTTCCAATCCGACCATCAGAGGCATAACAAGGCCTATAAAAAAAGTAAATGAAAGTATGCCCTTATCCAACCTTCTTGAGGTTATGATACAGGAAAAAACTCACATTGTTTTAGTTGTCTCAAAAGACGGCGTTACCTTGGGAATGGTGACCTTGGAGGATATTATAGAGGAACTCGTAGGCGAGATCGAGGATGAGTTCGACCGCCTGCCGACTCATATCCATTCTTACGGCTCATCATGGATCATGGGGGGCGGCGTTCCCATGACAACAGTCGCTTCTACGGCAGGTTTTGATTGGCAGGGTAAATTTAAGGATAGCCGCATTCCGTCGCTCGCCGAATGGTGCGCCGAGCAGGTGGAGCACCCTCTCGTAGGCGGCGAGATCATAGAAAGCGATAAACTAATGATTGTGCCCCGTAAATTTCGCAGGAAAAAGTTATCAGAGGCCGTGGTGAGCCTTATCGATTCTTAAACTTGGGAGCAAGCAAAAACCGAAGTTTCCATTCTTTAAAAAGTCCTTTTAATCCAAAAAAGGCCCTATCAATATGAAGACAATTCGAAAAAAAATTAAAGTCGGCATAAGCTCATGCCTTTTGGGAGAAAAAGTTCGCTATGACGGAGGTCACAGGCTGGATCGTTATTTAAAAGATACGCTCGGCCGATCTGTAGAGTGGATAGGCGTTTGCCCCGAAGCCGGATGCGGGCTGCCCGTTCCCAGGGAGGTAATGCATTTAGTCGGCATGCCTCAATCCCCCAGGCTGATTACTGTAGAGACAAATATCGACCATACTGATCGAATGTTAGAATGGACAGAAAAAAAGTTGGATGAATTGGGAAAAGCAAGACTTTCCGGTTTTGTATTTAAAAGCAATTCGCCGAGCTGCGGGATGAGATCTATCGCTGTATATGGCAAAGACTGCTTCCCCGCGGGAACGAGCCCGGGCATATTCGCTGCCGCGCTCATGCGCCGATTCCCGGCGCTTCCAGCGGAGGGCGATGACAGGCTTAAGGATCCGCGCGCAAGAGAAGAATTCATTGAACGCGTGTTTGCTTTTAAATAGAAGGATAGGGAACTTTTTACCAGTTTTATTGTCTAATATAAGGGAGCTATAGGAATGAATACCTTATCAGATGATATTATAATAGAGGCTTCCAGGGGTAATGCCGAGGCGTTCGAAAAGATATATAACGCCGCTTCGGGATTTGTTTATACTGTAGCTTTTCGGGTAACGAACAGCAGAGAGGACGCCGAAGAAGCCACTCAGGACGTATTTTTAAAAGTGTATAAAAACCTTAAATATTTCGGATTTCGGTCGTCTTTTAAAACATGGGTGTACAGGATAACCGTTAATAGCGCGATAAATATACGCAACAAAAGAGTAAAAGAAATGAGTAAAAGAGAAGACAATTATGATATAGCTATAGAAACCGAAGGCGCTCCCTCCGGGAGGGAAGACAGTATCTATAAAGAGGATAATGAAAAGCTTGTAACTTCATTATTGGGTATGCTAAACTTGGAACAGAGGACCTGTATGATCTTAAGGGAGATCGAAGGCCTGAGCTATAAAGAGATATCAGAGGCTTTGAAGGTTAATATTAATACGGTGCGTACCAGATTAAAAAGGGCGCGAGAGGCCATTTTGGCTTACAAGGGAAAAGAGGTGGTCAAAAATGAATTGTAAAAAGATACAAGAATTACTTTTGACCGATTATACCGACGGCGAGGCCAAAGGAGTTTTGGCTAAAGAGGTCAAGGACCATTTACGTGTTTGCGAAAAGTGCAGAAGTTTTGAGGAAACCTTAAAGCGCGCGGCGATAGACCCGTTTAAAAATGCAGGTATCCTAAAGCCCCCGGCTTACCTCTGGGAAAGGATAAAAGAAAAAATAGATATAGAGCCAGAACCCAGGCCTGCGAACGTATTTGTGCATTTAAAGGATTTCTTGCAAGGGGTACTTTCTTTCAGGAGGCCGGTTGTTGTCGTTGCCACGGCCACAGCGCTGGTTTTTGTAGCGGTAATATTTTCGAAACTGCCTTTTGGCAGCAGGTCAGAGGTCATCAGTTATATAGAAGACCAATCCGAGTTCATTTCCCGATTAGATAATGGTGCTTCAACTTATTCCGATAATATTAGTTTTGGCACGTCAATCGAGGAGTACTTTCTTTAGACGGAACTTTTTATGCCGCATCTTTGTCTAAGATAGTGAAAGGGGGCGATTAACATGAATATGAAATTGGTAAAGACCGCGCTTTTATCTGGGGTGGTATCATTATTGTTCATCTGTGGGGTATCATATGCCCAACCGCTTAATGAAGATATACAGGAAAAAACGAATGTGAACAAGGAAGCGAAGATGAACAAGACATTTAAAGAGCTTGGCCTAACCCCGGATCAGCAGAAGCAGATCAAGGAGCAATTCGACGTTAATAATGCTAAAGCGAAAGAGATAAGAGAGCAGATCCGGACCAAGAGAGAAAAGTTGAAACAGGAAATGGAAAGCGATACCGTTGACAGGAACAAGATAAACAAGCTCGTTACAGAAGTCGGAGATCTGAACAGCACGCAATTACGGCAAAGGGTTGAATCAATTCTTTTGATGAAGCAGGTTCTTACCCCCGATCAGTATAAGAGGCTGGAATCAATACATGATGCCAGGACAAAAGGCATAAGGGGCAGGCCTCATTTTAAGCGTGGAGACTCGCACGGCCCTGTCGACGAAAAGTCAGCCGATTATTAATTTATCAGGTTCTGGCGGTTAAAGGCTCAGAAGTGATTTGCGAACCCTCTGCGACGAAATATGTTGCAGAGGGTTTTTAATTTGTGTAGAATAGGGTGAAAAAGAAAGGGTTGTAATGGAAGGATCGATAGGACAGGTAAAGGATCTATCGGGATTAATAGACTATCAGGATGGTTCGGTCGTAAGTAAGGAAATAATAAAAAAGGAGAAAGGGACTGTAACACTATTTGCTTTTGACAAAGGACAGGGCTTAAGCGAACACACTGCGCCCTTCGACGCCTTTGTTTATATTGCGGACGGCAAGGCAGAGATCACGGTTTCAGGTAAGGTTTTTCGTTTAAAAGCCGGAGAGATGATCATTATGCCGGCAAACAAGCCTCACACCTTGAAGGCGCAAGAGCGCTTTAAGATGCTTTTAGTGATGATAAGGGCTTAGGGGGGGTAGAATGACCACCAATCATTTAATATGGTTTGCCGTATTATCTGTTTTTGTGGCTTTGATCTTCGCGTATCGCGGAAAGAAGCTGGCCAGGTGGAAATTTACCTCTAATTTTTTGACTTTTTTTCTATTCCTGTTCCTGGCCTTGGTTTTAATCCCCAGCGACATGCCCGCGGAGGTGATACAATATTCGGCAGTTTCAATTATTATCTTTGCCGCAACAGCGATCCTCTTTGATTTTTTGTCTGGTGGGTTTATTTTCATAAAAAATATGTTTTTATACGGCAACCTATTCACCGGCTCTTTACCGGCTTATCTTGTCGAGGTATGTAGAGCGGCCGAGTTTCTCTCCAACCGCAAGGTGGGTGCTTTGATAGTCATTGAAAAAAGAAACGATTTAAACTCTATTTTAGCCGGAGGTATGAACTTTGATTCGGATATAAAGGCAGAGGTTTTAAGCGCGCTCTTTGAAAAAAATTCAAACGTTCATGACGGGGCAGTGATCATCAGGCGCGGCCGTATAGCAAGGCTTAAAGCGATCCTCCCGGTCAGTACGAATGAGGGGATCCCAGCGCAGTTGGGTACGCGCCACCGCTCGGCGATAGGTGTGACGGAAAAAACCGACGCTATTGCCCTGGTGATCTCAGAGGAGCGCGGAGAAATAAGTTTGGCCTACCGCGGAAAGCTATCCAATCCTCCTTCCCAAAAAGAATTATCAAGGCTTCTCGGAAGGGCCTTGAGGGGAAAAAAATAAAGAAATTTTGCTTGAATTTATTTATTTAAGATATATACTCATATCATTATTACCTGGAATAAATAGATAAGAAACGGAGAACAAAAGGAAAGGATAGATAAAGATGTTCAGTTTGCCTGACGCGTCGTTTTTTGAAATTGTCGCCATATGGTCGGTGTTTTTTATATCATTTGTAGGCCTTGGTTACGCCCTTCTCCTTCGCAGCCAGATCTTGAGGCATGATAAGGGGACATCTCAAATGCAAGAGGTATGGAATGCCATACGAACCGGTGCTGATGCATATTTAAAAAGGCAATTAAGAACAATATTGCCGCTGATCTTTATTCTTACGGTAGTCCTCTTTTTATCCGTTTATATTATTCCGCCTAGTCCTGAAGCGCTTGACCGTTTCAGAAATTTAACTCTTGATAAGGTGAGGCTAGTAGTAGGGTTGGGGCGGGCGCTTGCCTTTGTTATGGGCGCTGTGTTTTCTTTGATAGTCGGGCAATTCGGTATGCGTATGGCGGTTGAAGGGAACGTTCGCGTCGCATCGGCCGCGAGAAGAAGCTTTTCCGAGTCTTTGAAGATAGCTTACAGGACCGGGACGATCACAGGAATGCTCACCGACGGGCTAGGCCTTTTGGGAGGCACAACTATTTTTATAATTTTTGGTATAGCGTCACCGGACGTGCTTTTAGGTTTTGGTTTTGGCGGAACGCTCTTGGCTTTATTTATGAGGGTGGGAGGCGGAATATATACCAAGGCAGCTGACGTAGGGGCTGATATCGTAGGAAAAGTTGAAAAAGGGATCCCCGAGGATGACCCTAGAAACGCGGCTGTTGTAGCAGATCTGGTGGGCGATAATGTCGGCGATTGCGCCGGTATGGCAGCCGATATTTTTGAATCTTATGAAGTTACGATCGTCTCTGCTCTTATCCTCGGGTTGGCGCTCGTTTCTTTGACAGGTGAATTAAAATGGATTATTTTCCCGCTTCTTATCCGAGGGATAGGCGTTATTTCTTCCATTATCGGTACGTATTTAGTAAAAGGCAAGAAAGACGAGGAAAGAGGAGACGCCTTTAAGAGCATAAACAAGGGTTTTTATACCTCTGCCGGCATTTCCATTGTCGCTTTTCTTTTCTTAGCGCATTATTATATGCACGAGTGGAGAGCGTTCTTTTCGGTTGCTGTGGGTATAGTGCTTGCGATCGTTATTGATGAGGTTACGAAATATTTTACCCATACCGAAAACGCCCCTGTAAAAGGCATTGCTGAAAGCTCCAAAACTGGTGCGGCGACGCTCTTGTTGCACGGCTTAGCTATAGGTTTCGAGTCTTCCGTGTGGCAGATCATGGTTATTGCCGGCACCATATTAGCGGCAATTCTTATTTACTGGGGCCAACCCGCAGTTTACGTTCTATACGGCGTTGCGATGACAGGCATAGGTATGCTGACCCTGACAGGAAATAACGTAGCCATGGATTCATTCGGCCCTATTTCCGACAACGCTAACGGAATAGGAGAAATGACTCATATGGAGCCAAAGGCGCGCCAGATCATGGCAGATCTGGACGCGGTCGGGAACACGACCAAGGCCATTACTAAAGGTGTGGCTATCGGTTCGGCAGTGATCGCGGCTGTTTCTTTGTTCGGCGCATTCATGACGGATATTACAAGGGTCCAGGCCCAGATGGGCGTCCCTGAGCACTTAAGGCTTTTATTTACCGGTATCAGGGTTTCTGACCCGACGGTTTTTGTAGGAATGTTAATAGGGGGAGCTGTACCGTGGCTGTTTTCCTCGCTTTCCATAACTGCGGTCGCCCGCGCGGCTTCATTAATAGTCGAGGAGGTGCGCAGACAGTTCCGCATACCCGGATTGATGGAGGGCAAAGTAAAACCTGATTATAAAAATGCCGTTGATATTTGCACGATTGCCGCGCAGAAAGAACTTGTAGGATTGGCATTGATAGCGGTGGTGAGCCCGCTTCTCATAGGAATGGTTTTAAGGGTCGAGGCGTTGGGAGGATTTCTGGCAGGCGTGATCTTATCGGGTCAGCTTTTAGCTGTGTTTATGGCAAGTGCGGGAGGCGCATGGGACAATGCCAAAAAAACGATCGAAGACGGATTATACGGCGGTAAAGGTTCGGAGTGCCATAAGGCCTCGGTGGTCGGCGATACCGTCGGCGATCCTTTAAAGGATACGGCAGGGCCGGCGCTTAATCCCATGATTAAAGTCATTAATCTGGTCTCGTTATTAGCGGCGCCCATTCTTATACAGTATAAAAACACAAGTCCCGGGATGATAACGGCAATAATTATATGCGCCATCCTTATCCTTGGCGCGATTATTTATTCTAAGAACGGCAGGTTAGGTTTTAAGAGAATAGAAAAAAAGGCATAATTTCCACCCTTTAAGAAGGAGGGGCAAGATGGACGAGATTCTGGAAATATTGGAGAAAGACGCTCGTATCACGCCGGAAGACATCGGCAAGATGCTGAAAAAGAAACCTCAGAAAATAAAGGAGGTCATAAAAAAATACGAAAAAGAGGGCGTAATACTGAAATATAAGGCAGTGATCAATAAAGAATTGGTCAAAGAGCCAAGCTCGGAACTAAGGGCTTTAATAGAGGTAAACATTATGCCTCAGAAAGACTTGGGCTTCGAGAAGGTCGCCGAGAGGATATATTCTTTTCCCGAAGTTTCAAGCTGCTATCTTATTTCGGGAACTTACGACCTGCTTCTGATCGTCGAAGGCAAAGATATTCATACAGTTTCAAGATTTGTATCGGAGAAACTTTCGCCTTTGGAGAACGTAAGAGGCACGGTTACCCACTTTCTTTTGAAAAAATACAAGGAAGACGGGATTATTTTGAAACACAGGGAAGAAAATCAAAGAATAGCAATATCATATTGATCATCGGAGAGTCGGAGATGGAAATGATTTCTAAAAAAGTTCAAGAAATGCAGCCTTCCGGCATCAGGGCATTTTTTGATTTAGTGCTCGGGATGAAGGATGTTATCTCACTCGGAGTGGGAGAGCCAGATTTTGTCACGCCGTGGCAGATACGCGAGGCAGGCATATATTCTTTGGAAAAAGGCTATACTTCATATACCTCGAATAAGGGACTGTATAAATTGAGACTGGGGATAAGTAATTATCTAAAGCATAAGAACAATCTTCTATACGACCCGGAAGAGGAGATCTTGATCACTGTGGGCGTTAGCGAAGGGGTGGACCTTGCCTTGAGGGCCCTTATAAACCCTGGGGATAAAATCCTTATTCCAAGCCCTAGCTATGTTTCTTATGGGCCTATGACAGAATTGGCAGGCGGTACTCCCGTATATATAGATACCAAGAGCGACGGATTCAAAATAACGCCTCGCAAAATAGAAAAAGCCATAGACAAGAAAACCAAGGGAATTCTTTTTAACTACCCCACCAACCCCACCGGGGTTTCATATACTAAAAAGGAATTGCTCGAAATAAATAAAGTGCTCGAGAAGCACTCGATTCTCTGCATTTCGGACGAGATATACAGAGACCTTACTTATGATTTTGAGCACACCCATTTTGCTACGCTTCCCAAGGCAAAAAACCGTACGCTTTACCTTGACGGATTCTCCAAAAGTTACGCTATGACAGGTTGGCGCGTCGGTTTTGCATGCGGCCCTAAAGATATAATTGCCGCTATGACAAAAATACATCAATATACCATTATGTGTGTTCCGATAACTTCTCAAATGGCTGCATGCGAAGCCCTTGTGAGCGGAAGGAGATCGGTTGAGGAAATGAAACGCGAATACAGAAGGAGAAGGGAATTCATAGTCGGAGAACTGAACCAGATAGGACTAAAGTGCCAAAAGCCGCAGGGCGCTTTTTATACATTCCCATCCATAAAGAATACGGGCCTTAAAGGAATAGATTTTTGCCAGCGGCTTTTAAAAGAGCAAAAAGTAGCAGTTGTGCCGGGCAGCGCTTTCGGCAAAGAATTTGATGATCATATCCGCATATCGTTCGCTGCAACTTTCGAGAATCTAAAAGAAGCCTTAAGCAGGATGAAGGCATTTCTGAAGCGATTGAACGATTGATCGAATAGAAGCCCCACCACTTTAAGAAATTTTTTGCCTATGCCTCATGAAAAACATGGCGATGATAAAAATTACGATTTTACAAAATGGTACCAATCCGTATATCCCGAGCTGGCGTATTGCGGAACGTGGCTGCGCGGCAATGAACTAAACACCATCCCTACCGAAGAATACAATAAAAGGCCGTTAAAGGTTTTGTTTGTGCGGCTTTCCACCTACCGGGATGTTGAACATTCCTACACGCATTCGTTACTTTATCAATTAGCCTCATCCTTGCCGGATGTATTTCCGGATTTGGCTTATTTGCCTCCGGAAGGGGATTCCAAGATTTTCGCGCAAAATAAAATCCCGTGGCTCTTGGGGACTCAAACAAAATACGGCCCACAAGGCTTTAACGTGATCGGTTTTTCCGATTCTATAATTCAGGAGATACTAAATATTCCCCTATTCTTAAAAAATAGCGGTATACCTCTTGAAAAAAGCGCGCGCTTAAAAAGGCCCGATATACCGCTTATAATATTAGGCGGGGCTAACGCGCCGCACACATCTTCGATATGGGGAGACAAAGGCCTGGTCGACGGAGTTTTTGTAGGGGAAAACCCGTCCGCGATCAGGGAATTGTTGAAAATATGCTCTTCGGGTTACAAGGCGCGCGAATCAAAAGTGGATATTTTGAAAGAGCTGGAAGGCGTTCCGGGATTTTTCTCTTCCGACGGGAAGAGAAAAACTTGCAAAAGAGCGGGCTTGCGGCCTCTTGATGTAGAATTACCGGAAAAAGGCGTTGTTTCATATAACGAAGACCAGATCGGCGCGGGCTACCTCCAAATCAGCGAAGGATGCAGGGCATTGTGCGGTTTCTGCTCTGAAAGCTGGACGAGAAAACCTTATATAGAACTGGCGTCGTCCGTTCTTCTAGACAAAGCGATGAGCATGAAGGCAAGGATGGGCCTTGAGAGAATTAACCTTTTTAGTTTTAATTTTAATATGTATTCGGAATTTTATGAACTTATCTGGAATCTTCTTCCGGTATTTAAAAATATAGGTCTTAAGACGCAGCGTTTTGATATGATAGCGAAAGACCCTGAAATTATAGAATATCAAAAATTACTCGGTAAATCGAATTTCAGCTGCGGCCTTGAAGGGATATCGGCGCGTTTAAGAAAATACCTTAATAAAAACCTGAAAGACGAGGGTTTGCGCAAAAGTTTCTCGCTCGTTTTCAAAGCAGGCGTGAGGGAGCTTAAGATTTTCCTGCTTTGCACCGGCAGAGAAATTGAAGATGATTTTAAAGAATTTGGCACGCTCCTTAAAATGATACAGGATGAAAAGAAAAAAGCCTCGTCTTCTACGAGGGTCGTATTCTCAATCACGCCTCTCGTGCGTTTTCCTTTTACGCCGCTCGAATTTGACGCCTCTTATACCCCTGAGGCGTATGACGTGATCATAAAAAAGATGCACAGGAGGATTTCCGATTTTAATTTCGAGGCGCGCGAGGCTATGGGGGTGAAAGAATATCTGGTGTCGCAGATTCTAATAAGGGCAGAAGACCCGAGAATAAAAGACGCAATTCTCCTCGCCTTGGAAGAGTCGGGTTTTATATACTATAAAAATGTTACCCCGCTCTTTTTTAATTCATTTATGAAAAATCTAAAAAATCTAGGAGTCGATATTCAGGATCTGCTAAGATCTTCTTCTTTGGAAGAAAGCCTGAAAAAGCCGTGGGCTTTTATCTCGGCAGGGATAGAAAGAAAAACTTTATGGGAGGCTTACCAGAAGAATATAAAGTTTGAGGAATACGGCCCGGGTGCGGAAAATATGGCAATAAAAGAGAAAAATTTCACTCTTGAGCAATTTAAAGCGAGGATCAAAGAGCTGAGAGATAATGAGGTGAAGAAAGACTTTTCGGTCTCTGTCGGCGAGCGTGGGCGAGGCATTTTGCGGAAATATTTTGGCATAACCTTAGCAAGGGCATTTATGAAAGTCGATACGTCTCTAATTCCGTACTTTCGTTCTTATGTTTCGTCTTATTGGAAAACGGATAAGTCTGAGCCGGTATGGATCATAGGCGATGACATTGTAAGATTGGCGTGGGATAAAAAAGCCGTATCTATACTGGAGGATGATATAAAGAACCCTAATTTCATCAATTCGGTAAATAACATATTGGGTAAATGGGGCAAATTATACGGAATTGCGGGCAAAGAAAATCGAGCGTTTAAATTAAGGGTAGAATCCCCTTTCAGGATAGAATTCGCCCCATATTTTAAAAGTAAAGGCCTCAGGTATACGACTCACAAAATAAGCGAGAAAGCATATTCCCTGAAATTCACAAAAGACTCATTAAGAAAGAAAATAATATATGATTTTGTCATTAAAAACTGGAATTACAAGGTTGAGCCTAGCGGCAATAATAAAGTTATCCTGGAGATGCATATAGGAGAGAAATTCGACGTCGAAACATTTGTAAAAACAGCCTTTATTTATCCGCAGCAAAACGATTGGGTTAAAGTTATAGTTGAATCTATTAAAGCGGGTGTTGTATAATAAAAACATACATAAAGGCAGAGGGGCGCGATGAAAAAATGGTGGCAAGCAGACATTGAGGAAGCGGGCAAAGCTTTAAGCGCTAATTTAATTTCCGGGTTAAGCGCAGAGGACGCAAGAACAAGGCTTGATAAATATGGCCCTAATAAGCTAAAAGAGGAAAAGGGTATCTCGCCTTTAAGCCTCTTCTTCGGACAGTTTAATGATTTTATTATCTGGGTTTTGATCGGAGCGGCTATTGTCTCGGGTTTTTTAAGCGAATGGATTGACGCCTTAGCCATAGTCGCGATCGTTATCTTAAACGCCATACTTGGTTTTGTACAGGAATACAGGGCCGAAAAATCTCTGGCCGCTTTAAAAAAATTATCCTCACCCACTTCGAAAGTTATCCGAGATAATAAGCGTGATATCATTCCCACCTCTAAACTAGTGCCGGGTGATCTTATTGAGCTTGAGGCCGGAGATAGTATTCCGGCGGACAGCCGCATCGCCTGGCTCACGTCCAATTTCAACGTTCAGGAAGCGTCCTTGACCGGAGAATCCACGCCTGTGATGAAAACAAGCCGCGCCCTTCTAGAAAAAGAAGTCTCTTTGGCGGATAGGACAAACATGCTTTACATAGGTACGTCTGTTGCTTCAGGCAAGGCAAAGGCACTAGTCGTAGAGACGGGTATGAGTACAGAACTCGGAAAGATCGCCGGCATGATCCAGCAGATCAAGCGGGAAGCGACGCCTTTACAGAAGAAATTGGAAGAATTCGGGAAATGGATAGTCTATCTTTGTTTCGTGCTTGTCGGGCTTGTATTTTTAATGGAGTGGCTGCGTGGCGGACAGATCATAGATGTGTTCTTGACTTCGGTGAGCCTGGCCGTAGCGGCTATACCGGAAGGCTTGCCCGCGGTAGTTACCATCGCTCTTGCCTTAGGGGTGCAGAGAATGGTCGGGCGCAATGCTCTTATAAGGAAGCTCCCTTCTGTAGAAACACTTGGCTGCGCCACTGTCATATGCTCGGATAAAACGGGTACCTTGACAAAAAATGAGATGACGGTTCAAGCTGTTTTCACAGACGGGCAGATTTTTAAGGTAACAGGCATAGGATATGAGCCTAAAGGAGATTTTTTAGTAGGTGAAAAGAAGATCAATCCTCTGGATTGGCCTAGTTTAAGGAAAACATTGCTTTTAGGCGTTTTGTGCAACGGCGCCGAGCTCGTAAAATCAGACGGCGTATATAAAATTGTCGGAGACCCCACAGAGGGAGCCATTTTAACGGTTGGGGCAAAACTTGGCTTATTCAAGGAAAGAGAAGGAAAAGAATTTCGTTTTGTTGACGAAATACCCTTTGATTCAGAGCGCAAAAAAATGACGGTCATCCGTCAGGATGAGACCGGAACAATAGCTTATGTCAAGGGGGCCCCTGACATACTCTTGAATGACTGCGCCAATATCGAGGAAAAGAATGGGGTGATCAGGAAATTAAATGATGACGACAAAAAAAAGATACTCAAATCCAATAACGAGTTGGCTGATTCCGCGATGCGTGTTCTGGCAGTCGCTTATAGGACTTTGACCGCGGGTGAGTCTAGGATCGATGCTAAGTCTATAGAACGCGAACTTACTTTTGCGGGGCTCATTGCGATGATCGATCCTCCGAGAGAAGAAGTAAAAAAAGCGATCGAAGAGTGCAAGGCCGCCGGCATTAAAACAGTTATGATCACCGGCGACCATAAAAATACAGCTATAGCCATTGCAAAGTGGCTTGGGTTTTTCAAAGAGGGCTCTTTGGCACTGACAGGGGAAGAGCTTGATAAATTGGATGACGAAAGATTTAAAAGAGAAGTTAAGAATATTCCTGTCTACGCCAGGGTTTCGCCCGAGCATAAATTAAGAATCGTGCGCGCATGGCGCAGCCATAAAGAGGTTGTGGCTATGACAGGCGACGGGGTGAATGACGCGCCTGCGGTGAAGGAGGCCGACATAGGCGTAGCTATGGGAATAACAGGCACTGATGTCACAAAAGAAGTTTCAGACATGGTTATTACAGACGATAATTTCGCCTCGATCGTGGCAGCTGTCGAAGAGGGAAGAGGTATCTATGACAATATAAAAAAGTTTGTCCATTACCTTTTATCCTGTAATGCAGGTGAGATCTTGATCATGTTCATTTCCTCGCTTGTAGGATTGCCTGTCCCGCTCCTTCCGATCCAGATCCTCTGGGTCAATTTAGTAACAGACGGCCTCCCGGCTTTGGCTTTGGGGGTGGACCCCGCCAGTCCTAACATTATGGAACAACCCCCGCGCCCGACTGATGAGGCTGTCGTAACAAAAAAAAGAGCATTTTTAATGCTGGTGCAGGGGAGTTTTATCGCGGCGTGCAGTCTTCTTGCATTTGTATTTGTCCTGTTCATTGAAGACGGAAGCTTGGCCCGCGCGAGAACTGCGGCTTTTATAGTGTTATCATGCGCGCAGCTTTTTCATTCATTTAACTGCCGGAATATGACAGAGTCGCTCTTTAAGATAGGACTATTTACAAATAAAAAACTGATTTTAGCGGCACTTATATCATTTTTATTACAGATGAGCGTTGTCTATTTGCCGTTTATAAACGGTATTTTCAAGACCGAGCCCCTGGGATTGTTTGATTGGATTTTGGTTATTGCCATTTCTTCTTTTCCGCTTTGGGCAATGGAAATAGTGAAAAAGATAAATAAGAAAATGAATTTTTTATAATAAATAAAAAAATAATGATTACAGAAATGATTACAGTGATACAAAATGAGATTACAGTGATTGCCTTTAACCATCACCGTAATCATGTTTTTCATCACTGTAATCATCCCAATAATTCCTTAATATGAAAAGACTTATTCGATTATTAAAGTTGGCTTATATCAAACTAGTCAGAATTAATGATACACCCCAGAAGGTAGCTCTAGGTTTTGGGCTAGGGGTTTTTGCAGGAATTATGCCGGGATTCGGCACGCTCCTAGGCTTACTCTTTGCGTTTATCCTAAAGGCGAACAGTGCGAGCGTGCTCATAGCTGCGCTTCTTACCAATACCTGGTTTACAGTATTGGCGATCATCCCAGCAATAAAGCTTGGCTCAGGGATACTTGGCTGGCATTGGAGCAATGTCTATTCGGAGTGGGCGCTATTCATCAAGGACTTTCATTGGGTCAAGTTGGTAAAACCCGAGACGTACAGATTTTTACTCCCGGTTATAATAGGCTATCTTGTCATTTCCGTTCTTGCAGGGATCCTCGCATATGCAGCCTCACTTGCGATCCTCAGAAGAACCTCGGTTAAGAAATAGAACGTCACCAGTCACCACGACACCAAGTCACCAGACACCTCAAAGCCTTTAATGGTAGCAACAGGGGCTCATGGCTTTAAGACAATTTTTCCCGTGGTTTTGAACTTACTCCTCGTGCCTATGCGCTATTCATTCTGTACACTCCTACCGGCGCTCGTCGTAAGTCCTAAAGCCACATTTGGGAAAAATTATTCCCGCCTAAACCTGACTTTAAGCATACATGTGCGGGATCCCGCACATAAAGAGCAAAAAGTGGGGCGTAGGCGGGACAATTTCACTACTCATCCCTGTCGCTACCATATGCAGTGAGACATTCCAGCTATTTTAACTTGGAGCAGCTACCGGCAGGTGCTCTTGAAACTGCTTCTGTTTTTGCCTAC
>Ga0066636_10000159_pt1 | contig 33065 bp, 33 predicted proteins | sample CryGeyCG2014_080_2_FD_62736 | JGI IMG/M metagenome (GOLD analysis project Ga0066636, IMG submission 62736) | Groundwater microbial communities from aquifer - Crystal Geyser CG07_land_8/20/14_0.80 | ecosystem: Environmental > Aquatic > Deep subsurface > Groundwater | place: USA: Utah: Grand...
ATCCAACCGGCTCATCGACAATGGCCTGGCGGTCAGAGTGGCGGATTTCACCTTCGCCGATCCATCAGATTCTCCCGAGAAGAATCACGGCCACGAGATAAATCGCGTAGCCGACCGAGCCGATGATCAGGGCGCCGAAGATCCATCCGGTTTTCTGGAAGAACGCGCCGATGAACCGCACCGCCCACTTCGACGGGGTGACGTACGCCTCCAGGGCGGCGATCCGCCCTTGGAAGTCCCGGATCCTCCGGGCGTGCTCCCGGCAGGCGAGATCCTCGACGATGACAGTGATCCGCCGGACCTGGGCGAGAAGATCGCCCATGACCTGCCGGTCGGCCTGGAGGCTCGCCTCGTAGGCCTGCTTCAAGAGGCAGATCGACTTGTCGAGAGCGGCATAGCGCCGGTTCAACTCCTCCGTCTGGCCGGAGAGCTTCGTGATGCTATCCAGGAGAAGCTGCGTGTACCGGTCGATGCCGCCGTCAGGACTGTCCGTCATTGTTTCATGTCACCCCTTTCCTCGTTCTTGCAGGATCTTTACGCCGTCACTCGCCGCTCCCAAATTCCGCATGAAGTCGCCCCAGATGCTCTCCACATAGGCGACGATCTGGCGAAAGTCCGGGCGCTTTCCGTCCACGGTGCAATCCGGACGGCCGAGATACCCCTTGACGCTTTCCCAGGTTTGCCAAGGGGCGTCGTCCTTTCCGGCCAGCGCGATAGCCCGGTTGACGTAACCTCGCCCACCGTTATAGGCGGCCAGGGCGAACTTGAGCCGCTCCATGTGATCGGGGATTTCCGGGAAGCGGTCGTACTGGCGCTTGAGGTACGCGATCCCCGCTCGGAGGTTCTCCTCGGGGTCAAAACGCCGGTCTGACGGAACGCCCAGGGACGCAGCCGTCGCGGGCATGAGTTGCATGAGACCCGCGGCCCCACAGATGGACACGGCCCGCGCATTGAAGGCGCTCTCCCGGCGAATCTGGCACTTGATCAGGCGCCAGTCCACGTCCGGCCAGAGCGTCTCCGCCCAGTAAAGGATCAGGCTGTCCCAGCGGTCCGCAACGGTCATGACAGATGCCTTTCCAGGAACGTGATCCATTTACAATCCCCGCTGAATTCGAGATTCCGGTAAGCGGAGTTGATCCGGTCGCCGGGGAAGTAGATGGACAGACCGCAGGTGCCCCGGACCTCCCGGCCGATCTTCCCTTGACGGAGAATTGCCCGGCCCTTCCCGGTTTTCAGCGCGGCCAGGAGATCGTTCGCCTTGGCTTCAATATCGGTGCCGGCCTTTTTCCGCAGATTTTTGGTGAAGCAGGCCAGGTCGATGTAGTTGTCGTCGTAGAACCGGGGGCTCCGACGCCAGGCGGCCTCGATGAGTTTGGCGTCAGTATCGAGAGCGGCAAGAAGGCTTGCCGACAGGGCATCGACCTTGGCCGTCATCTCCCCGATCCGGCTCACGTCAAGGGCGGATTGGGTGACCGTCTCGTCTTTCCCTTTGTAAGAGAGGAGGTAACTTCTGACGATCCAGCGGGCGAGGGCGGCGGCGTCCTGGCGAGGCCTGGCGGTCAGGCGGGTCAGGATCTCGGCGTAGGGCCAGCCGTCGAAGGGCTCCTCGATCTCCGAGCCGACGATGACGTTCACGGACTCCCGGAGCTGATAGGCCACTTCCACCATGTTCATGAGACAGGCGTCCATGCCCAAGAGATCGATCTTCCGTCCCAGGAGCGCGCAGATCCCGGCAAGGACGATCCTCAGCTCGCGGTTGTCCAGGGCGTCGCCGCCGGAGGTGTCGTCATAACAGATGCTGCGGTGTTCCTGAGGAGCGGGAAGGTTGAGCTGTTCCTGCGGGACGGGGTAGCGGACGGGTTGCCGGAAAAGTCGCCGGCGCGGTTTCTTCTCAGCGGAACCGGCCGCCCTGCTCTTGGCATCCTCCCACCAGCCGCTGCCGTGGTTCCAGAGAATGAGGGCGTATCGGTCGGCAGGGTAGTTATCCGTTGCCCATTTTACGAAATTATAGAGAATCTGGGGATCGCCGGTGTTGGTGTCGCCGAAACTTTCGATGCAGTCTTTCTTGAAGCCGCCGCCCTGGGTGATCCGGAAACGACGGGTGAGATTGTCCTCGATCCGGTCGAGCTGGACCAGGATGTTGACGTCCTTCGTGGATCCCGCCCGGGCCATCTCCGCGATGTCCCGGAGGGCCGCGCCGTCGAGGTTGTTGTCCCCGGCCATGTAGACCATGAATGTCCATTTGGCCTGGCCGGCCGCCCGGCTGCCCTTTCCTTCGCTCGCCATGCCGCTGCCGGCGAGTTCGTCCGCCCCGCTAACCATGTCGTTCCCTACCTTTTCCATATGAGCCTCCGTTTTTGAGTGGATGGTAGAGGCGCACGAAAGGAAAAGTCTAAGAACGGGGTCGTCTATAGGCGCTATAGACAGAGAATTTTCATGCTATGCACCGGCGGATCATTCTGGATGATCAGGGAAAGGTACAAAAAAAGGCTGCGAATTTGGGGAAAAGGGAATACAGACATACGGTCTTGGAAACGCAGGAGAGAACAGATACCAATGATGGAAAAAGTGCAATGGGCATACCAGAATGTGTTGAAGGAGAATAGGGTGGAAAACAAATTTGATCATTTTCTCCGCTACCTGCTACATATGCTGGATCGCAAATATGCGAAGACAGTAGGGATGTCAATCTCACAGAACATTAATTTACATCCTGGGAGCGATTGTGCTTTGGTTTATAATCCGCAAGGCTCAATGAAATATCCCAAGCTTGTTCTACACATACCCAGCCTTTACGAGAGTGGGGGCGATGATTCCCCACATTTTGTTATGATGGCTGTCATCGCAAAGATGATTCTCGATAAAGATCAAGATTTTGATTCACTTATTTCCAAGAAGGTAAGCTATTACATCGCGGCATTTGAGAAAGAAAAGGGAAAGACGGAAGCGGGATAGGTGATATCCAGAGAACTGCCCCGAAGGAAAGCAGGCGCAAGGGGTGCAAGCAGTTTTGTCGCCTTGAAATGTTGTCTCCTGGCGATTATACGCCCAGGTAGTCCCTCAATTTACGGACGGCCTGTTGATGCTTTGCCGGGGCCATGCGACCGATATTCAGGAGCTTCCATTGGACGGCCGGCAGGCTTTGAATGCCTTCCAGGCCGATCAGGTCCCATTGCGGATTGCCTTCCTTGACGGAAATGATGAATTTCCGCTCCGAGAGGGTAAGGTCGCTCGCGATTCTGGCAACCAGATCTTTTCTCGTTTCTACCAGCTCCTCGCAGGTCACCTCTTCCTCAACCATGTCCCTGAATTCAGTCTCGAAGACAGACCGGATATCGGAGAGTCCCGGATTGAGAAGCTCCACCATCGGCCGGTCACTGCTGATCAAGTAAACGATAAAGGCCTTTCGCAGCGCATCGTCGAAGGCCCCGTAGCGGAATAGCATCAGGACATCGAAGAGGTCCCGCGGGTGTTGGCGGTCCAGGGCAGCGCAGAGCTTCCCCGCGTACAGCTCGGATTCCGAAAGCATTCGACACTCCACAGAGAGTTCGAATATGCTTCTGGCCTTTGGGGATAGGGTCCTGCGTTCCGGCGGCAAGAGCGAGCCACGCATAACCAGGTTCGGCTCGATCTTGATCGTCGCGTCCTCCCGCTGAACCGAACACCCGCTCCAAAGGTCGGTCCCCTTGAGCCGCTTGGGAATGATCTTCGTCCCGGGAATCCGGCTCTCCACCTCCCGGGAGATTCGGACCAGGCCGGCACTGAGCTCACGGAGGGATGAGTCGCGCTCGCCAACAGGGAGATAGACGAGATCGATATCGACGGAAATGCGCGGGAGATCCCTGACGAAGAAATTGATGGCCGTCCCACCCTTCAGGGCGAAGACGGCCTCCCGATCGACCAAAGGCAGGACCCGCAGGAGCAGTTCGGCTTGTCGGAAATAGACGCTGTCGATCATGAGGTTCCCCCTTCGCGATCCAGGGGCACGGTGATCCGGTATTTTGCGTCGTACCGCCCTTTCGGGACGACCATCCGCTTGCCTTTCCCGAGATCGACCTTCGACGGATCCACTTTCGTCAGCCAGGGGAGTTCCTGGTTCTCGGCCATGTAAAGGAAAAGCCTTTTCACTTTGACCGAGCGACAGGCCTCCAGCAATCCCTGCACCACCTCCGGCCGAAGCGTGGCCAGATTTCCCATGACCAGCCGGGCCTCGTCGAATCCGACCCTCTGGGGCACGAGGTGAAGCATCTCCAGCATGGCCAACTCCGGCGCCGATATCCGGACGGAAAAGTCCTTCTCCTTGAATTCGGTGAATCCCTCCCGGAGATCGGCGGGAAAGAGGTTCGTCCGCGTCACGACAAACTCGACGCCGAAACGATCCCCCTTGAACCAGGCCGGAAGGGCGAGACCTCTCGGACCATACAGAAAGACCCTCTTTTGCCTCGCCGGTAGGTAGTGTGCATAACCTTTCCGCTCCAAGGCCGTTTTTCCTCCCGCGTGGACGGGGAGCCCCAGTTGCGTCTGAAGCGCATAAAGGGCGCCTGGCCAGTCCACCTTGTCCCCGGAGCGTATATAGGCGCCCCGGCCAAACGGCTCCAGCCAGCCGCTGTTTTTGTATTTGACGAGCAAATCACGACTGAAACCTATATCATTCAGGTAGGAAGTCGCGCTCGTAGCGCCAGTCACCCACTGGTCTATGAGGCGGTTTATTTTTGTCTTATTTTCAGTACTCATAGTCGTCATAAAGCCATATTTCTAAACGATTGTCAAGGGGAAGTTTGAATATGTTTACTTTCGTTGACTTGTACTATCCATATATCAATATTTTTAAACCAACCATACCATAATGTCACACCCGGCTAAAATTTTTCGCAGGCAAGACAGACGGAGGATATCCTGATCCCTTGATAACAGATTGTTTCAGCAGCGGGACGCTGTAACTAAAATGTAACCGTCTTAACCGAAAGTAGACCAAAAAGGCTTAACATAATCCAAAACGCTCTTTGTAACCGGACGATATATAAGCGATTATTTTTGATGGGGAATCGCCTAATTTCAGTTATTGACTTTTAATCCGTTGGTCGCGGGTCCGATTCCCGCACGACCCACCAATTTAAAACAACGGGTTGCAGCTTTCAGGGCTGTAACCTCTTTTCTTTTACCAGCCGTTTTGTCCCGCCATAGTCCCGCTTTTTTAATTTCTACCGGTCATTTTTGACTCTTTGGGACGATCCTGATTACGTCTCCCGGACAGGGTGCAGCCGAAGATTATCGTCATACCGGTTGCTGTCCATATCCGCATCATGCCGAGCCCCGCTTATGGTTTACCTGGTCATGGCTTCCTACGACGCCCCAGGTTGAACGATCCGCTGCTGTGGCCTTTCCTTCCGGGGCAGTTTTAATGGCTTTCTGCCAGGCTATGAGCTGCTGGTCGGCGGTGAGACGGGCGATAGCGCAGGCTTGACGTTCTGTTGATGGTTTGACAACCATGGTTGTCACGGCTGTAATGTTGTCCATTACGCTTGTCGCTGAAACAAGATAATCGGCATAAGTTTTCGTATAATCCCACCGTTTTTTGCAGTATGCCTCGAACGTCTCAAATCCCAGCACATCCCGGTAGTACCCTGGCCCCTGATCTCTGCCAGTGCATGACCTAACTCACAGAACGAGCCGATGTTCTCCCGGATGACTTCTTCCAGCCGTTCCAGTTCCGTCGTATTCTTGCTGATCGTGGTTGAATAGGAAATATGGTGAGATAATGCTTTCTCCCTCGGGGGGATGCAGGGGGATGCGGGAAAGATGCACGGGGCGTGACGGACATCCGTCAGGTGGCCGGCGCAAACCTTGCGTACCCCTTCTTGTATCGTGTGCTTTTTATCAGACCGCTTTTCTCTCGCCGGATTGTCGGAACCAAGGCGTTCATGGGAACGTACAACCGCCTCTCCCACAATCTCATGGCGAAGCTGAAAATCAGGGTGGATGTCGAGGAACTGATGCATCCCGATGGCCGCGTCCCGATCTTTCACGTTCCGTCACGCCCTGTCGGCCAGCCGATCCGATCAACCGGAAATTACCACTACCCGATGCGGGCCGGGGAGTCCCTGGTGGAGATGGACAACATGACCTTGAAGCGGATTCCCAACGAATCCGATCCCGATTTCTCATGCAAAATCGTTGACAGTCAGGCCGTTTCCGACCTGGATGAAACCGCGTTGGAGAACTTCAGGTCGCGCTGGGTGTAAAAGGGGAAAAGGCTTGATTATGCGGAATTCTCCCTTGAAAAGATGTTGAGGAGCATCGGCCTGTTCACGGATCAGGGCCTCACGTACGCCAGCCTGATCCTGTTCGGAAAGAAGGAAAAGATCGATCATCTCCTGCCCTGTGCGGAGATCATCCTGGAATGGCGCCAAACGCCCGGCAAGATTGCCCACGATTTCCGCAAGAACTTGCGGGAAAAACAGTCTGTGGCCAATCCGGCCTACGAAAAAAAATTCCTTGAGTCGGGCATGATTGAGCCGATCGGCAAAACAAAGGGCAGGAAATATATCCTTTCGCACCGGCACTACACCCTCGAAGGAACCCCGGGAATCCATACCCGTTTGGCCGGATTGTCTCGCGACCAAAGAAAGGAATTGATCGTCAATCATCTCAGAAAAAACAAAAAGGGAGGCATGGCCGACTTTCTCGATGCGTTCGGTGATCTCCTTTGTGTAACATATCGACATGGATATTAATTTCAAGTTTTGAAATCAGGGATAAAGCGGCTCAATTACATGGGGCGGAAGAAAAGATCGGGATGGCACTGCGGCGAGGACACCGCCGAAAAACAGGCAATAACCCCCATGCCCAGGCGCGGGCACAACGAAACATGAAAATCCCCCCAACCCCCCTTTGCCAAAGGGGGGTTGGGGGGATTTTCATATAAACTCCATGTGCCGAACGTTGCAGACGATGTTAGCAGATACGCCCTTGATCAAAAATCTGGATAATCCCGACTATATGGAGATCCTCCTTGATGGGAAAGCATCTCTTGAAGAACTTTTTGCGGAGCTTGCGACAACGACTCTCGCCAACACCACGGACTTACAGACAGACACCGATCGTATACTTCCGGGGTTCCGGGCCTTTGTAAACCTGCCAACCTTGCCCGATCGGATGGTTCGTTTGTTCACCAGGCAATCTCAGTTGGCCAAATCCAACTGAATTTTGTGGTAATGATTTCAAAAAATGTTATCATCCCCCAACGGCCCGCCGTCTTTACTTCGGCGCGACGACGTGGTTGCGCAGCACCCCGATGTTCTCGACCTCGCACTCCACCACATCGCCCACCTTCAGCAGCCCGGGCGGGTCCATCGCAAAGCCCACACCCTCGGGCGTGCCGGTGGCAATGAGGTCGCCCGGATAGAGGGTGAACCCCTCCGAAAGGACCGAGACAATCGTTGCGATGTCGAAGATCATGTCGTTCGTGTTGGAGCTCTGGCGCGTCTGACCGTTCACCCGGCTTTGGAGGGCAAGGTTGTTGCCGTCGCCGGCCTCGTCCTTGGTGACGATCCACGGTCCCAACGGGCCGAATGTGTCCAGGCCTTTGCCCTTGAACCACTGGCCGTGACGATGCTGGACGTCGCGGGCCGAAACCTCGTTCATGATCGTGTAGCCATAGACGTGGTCCATGGCCCGCTCCTTGGGGATGTTGATCCCCTGCCTGCCGATCACGATCACAAGCTCGCACTCGTAATCGAGTTCCCGGGTGATCGCGTGGTGGACGATCTCACCCTCGGGTCCATTGTGCGAGCCGGACCATTTGCAGAAGAAGACCGGGTTCTCCGGGTAAACGCCCACTTCCCGCAGGCCGTGCTTGCGGGCGCCCTCGTCGGAGTGCTTCTTGTAGTTGAGCCCGACGGCGATGACCGGCCGCTTGAGCTCGGCGATCGGCGCAAGCAACTTTACGGAAGCGAGCGGCCTGGGCTTACCGTTGGTCCCGGGGATGCCGCCCGCCGCAATAACGAGACGGGCGTCGCCCGTCTCGGGGACGACGTCCTCCACGCCCGCTTCGGTGAGAACAGCGACGCGCGGCCCTTTGTCCGTCTGGCAGGTAAGAAGTTTCACAATCAAGACCCTCCTTTTAATGACAAGCACCCTTTACCGCCTTTGCGTTTTGGGGCCGCTATAGCCTTTAAATTTTTGATTGTCAAAAATAAACCACAGGACCAGAGCCCTATTTCCCTTCTTGCTTCACAGGTGGATAGATCAGCTCTTCGCCCGTCCGGATATTTTTGATGAGGATTTTTCCCTCCTGGGACGCGCGCAAAGAGATGGCGTCGCCGTTTCGGACGTTCTTCATGCCTGCAGCAGCGATGAGCTTTTCCGCCTGAGTCACCTTCATGGTCGGATAATCGATGCCGATATCTGCCGGCAGGGCTATGAGGGCCAGGCCGGGCGCCGGCGACCAGAGCCAGGTTAAGAGCAGGATCGCCGCGAAAACCGACATCAAGACGGTCCTTTCCCATGTTCGATGTGCATTCATTTCAGTAACCTCCCAGCATCTGTATATAGAAATCATCGAAGGCGACGGTGATCGGATAACCGCCGCTCGTGTAAAGGTTCCCCATCGCAAAAAGGCCGATCTCCTTGCGGCCGCTCGGAAAGGAGTCCAAAACAAAATCCGATGTTCGGATGGTGCTGTTGTCGGGCAGCAGATTGACCGCGGAAAATCCCGTCCGAGGAGAGTTGTTGGCGACCCACGTCACGGTATTATAGGGTGCTGTCGGGGCGCTGCTGGTCAGCGAGAAGTAATCATAGGTCGTCAGGTTGTTATACCAGTAGGCAACCGTGTTGCCGTTCAGGCCGAACTGGTTGGAGGGCCACTGCGGATTGATGGGGGCCAGGGTTCCGCCTTCGCCTGTTTCCAGCCATTTCGGATAGTACCGGGCCCGCTGTTTGTTGGTGGCGATTCTGTCACGGGTCCGGCTGTCGTTCTGGAAAGTGTATTCGGAAGCGTCGCCGTAAAACGCCTTGATGTCATTGTAGCGCGTCGTTACCCCTCCCGTGGTGACGAACTTGTCCTCCACCCGCAGAACGAGCGTGGCGTTGTCGTTGAGACGTCCGTCCGGCCATACCTGATAGCCGGTGATTTTCTGATCGGGATCCGCAGGATTTCTCATTGTGGCCGGATTGTGATAACCACCGGTCGGATCCCCCAGCACGGCGTAGGCCAGCCAGTCCTTGGTTGGCACGCCGCTGGCATTCACCTTCTGCTCCCACAACACCAGAAGCAGATTCTTATTCAGACTGTTGCCCGGTGGTTTGATGGTATTGGGTATCATATCATTGCTGCCGTGGTTGTCATCTTTGTAACGCATGAAACTGATGCCGTATCCCTGGTAGTATTGATAACTGGCAGCATCATGAAAGTCCGGGCTTTCATGCCAGCGGACGGTGAGGCCCTGGGCGGCGTAGTCTAGATTCAGGTCCCAGCCCAGCTTGATCTGGACGTCGTAGCTGAGAGTGTAATACTGCATCCAAAAGTTCCGGAGGTTGTCGCTGATTGCAGTGGAGATGGGGGTCGCGTGATAGCCGATCCAACGGCCCGCCTCTTCGGGATCTTCGAAACGATAACTTGCCTCTCCCAGATGTTGGAAGGCGGCCCAGTACGAGTGCGTGCCGCCGGTGGCGATGTAGCCCTGGATGACGACCCGGTCCCCGCTTTTGGAAAGGTCAAGGGCGTCCAGATTGCCCGAAAATCCGCTCGCGTTTGCCGGCAATGCCGGCGGAGTCTGATTCGGTCCCGCTGGCGGCGCCGGTGATGTGGCGCTGAAGAGGGTGACGGAATCGGTCTGGACCTTTTGTGTCTGGAGCTGTTCCCCCGTAGCGTCGAGCCAGGCCGTCTGCGAAAAGACCAGATAGGTATTCGCCGGGATGGTGGTGGTGGCTGAGGCCGCGCTCCAGGTGATGTTTTCCAGTTGTACGGTGGCCCCTACCAGTCGTGCGGTTCGATAGGTGTAGAGACTCCCGGATGTGGTATCGATGAATTCGCCGTTTTTCTGCGGAATGGCGGTAACAGCGTTGATGTTGAGCACAAGCGGCGTCGCCGTGGAACCCTTTGTAATCGTCTGGCTGGCGTTCGTCGTCGGAAAGGCCAGGTTCGCGAAGGCCGCGATCCCGACGGGAATCGTCACGGCGGAGGCCAGGGTGTAGGTGACCGCCTTTGATCCTGCTATGCCGCCCGCGACGTTGCTGATGCCCACGGCATTGTTCGGCCCGACCTGAAGTTGGGCGACGGCCGCCCCTCCAGGGGCTGTCGGGATTGCAAACCCCGGCGGAAAACCGGAATTGGGCACCGTGGCGGTGATTACATTCGTGGCGACGCCGGTGCCGGCAGCCGTCTTGCTCCAGTATGGATAGACGCGGACCCGGAATCTTGATATGCCGGGGAACACGTTGAACCAGATTCCGGCAATGCTGCCGTCATCGACATTGGTCAGCGCCGTTTCCCGGGCCGCCGCTGCCGCGTTTCTAACCTCACTGATCGTGTATCTCAGGCCGGATTCGGCCAGATAACCCGCCCGGCGGACACTGTTGGTCGCGAAAGCACTGAGAACGGACGAACCGAACATGGAAACCATACCGACGCCAAGGGAAGTGAAAATGACCATGAGGACGATCAGAAATACCAGGATGCTGCCCTGCCGACGTTTGCCTGCCTTCATGACGGATGAAGGGCCGGATAACCGGGTGATCTGTTTCATGGCATTGCCTCTCCTGTCGAAGATCATGGATGCGGAACCCTGGTTCTGGGAAAAATGCGGGCGCTGAAGGGGTTGTACCCGCTGACGGTGAAGCTGATGTCGATAAAGGCCACATCGTCGGCGGCGACATTATAGACATTTCTGTATGTGGCGCTCAGTGTAAAGGCCTGGACATTGTCGATCAGAATATTGTCTGTTGGCGTGGAGAGATAGATATTGGACCCTACGAATTTAATCGTTCTGCCCGCGCCTGACGGATTTGTGTAGGTGATCAGGGAGTTGTCCGTTAATGCGGAAACAGCGCTCACATCCCTCAATTCGAGGCTGATTCTGTTTAAAGCCATCTGGGCCTTCATCGCCGTGTCGGAATTGTTTTTGACCATGAAATAACCGTTGAGGAAGGTGGTCATGAATAAACCTGTAAAGACGCTGAGGATGCCGACAAGTACCAGCGTTACGATGATCTCGATGAGCGTAAATCCGGCTTCCCGTTTCCGCATATCGCCCCTCAATAATAAGTGATCGGATCGCCGCTCGTGACCCGTTCCGCGGTCAGGATGTTGGTCAGACCGTACCCTCCGGCCTGGACGGTCACCTTCAGATTCGTGCTCGTTCCTCCGCCGGCGCTCACGTCAACTTCGTTTCCCCCCGCGTCGTAGGTGACATAGGTCCGGGTCAGTGTCACACTGGCGGGCATATTATAAATCCCTATTGTATAATCCCGGGCCATGATGTTTGCCAGTGCCGCTGAATAGCTGGCCGGCGTGTTCATTTCCTGGACGTAATCGGAGATGATGCGCTCCATCCACATCTCGGCCACCCCCTCGTCACGGGCGATGTTGACCGGGTCGCCGCTATAGGTCAGTTGCGTCCCCATATAGGTGAGAAAAACCACCCCCATGATCGCACCCAGCATGATGGCAACGATGACCTCGATCAGTGTGAACCCTGCCTGCCGTAGATGAATCAATCGTGAAAACTTCATGGAATGAATCCTGTTTCGGGCGTTACCCCGAAGGTCGCCGCGGTACTGGCCGGGACGGAATCCACCGTAATCGAAAGCGGGTTGGCCGCGCTGACCGGCGTGTTGGTGACCGCACTCGTATAGGCCGTATACGGCCTCCCGTTGCCGTCAAAGAAGACCGTAAAAGCGGTCATTATGATGTTTTTATTGGCTAATGCCACTTTTGCATTATCTTCAGCGGGAAGGACAATCTGATTGGCCACCGTATCCGGGGCGTTGGTTCTGAACAGCCAGTAATCCGCGCCGTCGCATTTGATGCCCCAGATCTCGCCCCGCTTCATCGCCGTGGCCTGGGCGTAACGGATATGATTCTTGATGGCGCTCTCTTGGGCAGATCTGCCGCTGTCCGAGGTGCTGGTTATTCTGCTGATGACGATGATGGCGGTAATACCAATGATGACCAGAGTGGAAATGATTTCGATCAAGGTAAATCCCCGAGGGTCTCTTGCCCTTAAAAAATGCTTCACGTCCCTCACCTTTTGAAGGTCCCGATTTTCATGGTTTCCCGATCGAAGTTTCTTTGCAGCGTCAGGGCCAGATAGCCGCCGACGATCAGGCAGCTTACGGTCAATCCCCAGAAAGGGAGCAGGAACAACTGTTTCCCGAATTTGATCAGCGGCAGCGCCCCGTTGATAACGATAATTTCCAGGTAGATGAAGATAGCAATCCTGGCTGCCTTTAATCCCGCCAGATGTCGGCGCCACAGCAGGATACCGAAAATGAAAAACCAGCCGGCAAGAAATAAAACGATGAACGGCTGAACCCTGAGCCAGCCCAAGCCGACGACATCGCCGTAGAGGTCTTTCATGCCCAGAAAAAGCACGAACGCCAGGGTCAGATGGGCGAATCCGGTCAGGATGAAATAGAAAAAGCATTCTTCCCCCGATGCGCTGCCCCTGATGGCCGCAACCGGGCCGATACCCAAGCGTCGGGGTCTCGTCAGGAATTCTTTGATCGAGAGTATTCGGATCCGTTCCCGCCCGGCAATCCGCCCCATGACCCGCCGGGTAAAATCGCCAGGCGGCCGGACGGAGGGTGTATTCCGGATAAGGTCTGTGATGTCTTTGAATTTTTCCATTGCCCGTCCCTTATTCAATCCATATACAACCCGTTCTATTAAAAAGTCACATTTTATCCTCGCCCATCAACTGTTTTAATTTCTCGATGCCGCGGTAAACGCGCATCTTGACGGCGCTGACGGAGGCGTCTGAAACCGCCGCGATCTCCACGAAGGAAAGATCCTGGTAGAATCGCAGAATGACGGCCTCCCGCAGATCTGCCGGCAGCTTCTGCAGGCAGATCTGCAGATGATCGATTTTCTGAGTCTGGATTCCATTCCGTTCGATCCGTTCGGGGTCCCGGCGGGCTGTTTCAGAAACGACCCCATCCCGATGTTTTATGAAGTCCTGTGATTCCCGAAACATACGGCGTCCCTGCTTTTTCAGGTGATTTCGGATGAGGTTGAGTGCAATCGTGTAAAGCCAGGTAAAAAACCTTTTTCCCGGACAGAACTGACCGAGATTCCGATAGGCCCGGAAGAAGGTTTCCTGTGCCAGGTCGTCGGCGTCCTGATAACTGCCCGTCATCCGGAACACAAGGTTGAAGATAGCGGATTGGTAGGCATCGACCAGGAAGGCATAGGCATCACGATCACCGTTGAGCACGCGTTCGATAATCTCATTTTCTTCGTTCGGGGTCATGGGAGGAATCCGTATGCGATGAAACGCGTTATTCTTCTGCCGTCAATTCATGCAATTTCTTTTCATAGGCGTCACTTTCCCTTCAGGATATTCGCAAAAATCCCTCTGGCCGCCTCGCAGTGTATCATAAAGGCATCCAGAGTTCTTATAGAGAGTAAATGCGCCAGGATATATGACCCACGCAAATAGAACTCCCGATAAGCCTTTCTGTAATAGGTTTCTACCGTTTCCGGCGGAATGGTCGGCAGATCAAGGATCGCATGGGAAAGGTCATATTCAGTCCAGCGGGTGTGTCTGAGGTAGCCTTTTTCAGCCGCCCAGTCGAAAAGCGTCGTCCCGGGATAAGGCGTTGTGATATTGAAAATGGCGTATTGAATATCGATCTTCCTGGAATATGCAAGGGTCGCTTTCAGGCTGGCCTCCGTTTCTTCCGGGCTGCCCAGCATGAAAGCGCCCCGGATAGCTATCCCGGCAGCCCTGGTCCATGCCACCACGTCGGCGTATTGTGTCAGCTTGACCCTTTTGTTGACCGCTCTCAAGATATTTTCGTCTATGGTTTCGAAACCGTACATGATCTGATGGCAACCGGCCGCTTTCATCAGTCGGAGGATCTCGGCATTGACCGTATCGACCCGGGCAAAGCAGGACCACGTAATATCGGCCCGACGGGAAATGAGCAGATTGCACAACTGCTCTACCCGTTTCAGATTTGCGGTAAACGTATCGTCATAAAAGGAGATTTCCCGGATGTCGTAATGTGATTTCAGATACAGAATATGATCGTAGGTTTTCTCGGCGGAAAGGAAGCGGATTTTTTTCCCGAACATCCCGGAATAGCAGAAGGTACATTTTCCGGGGCACCCCCTGGATGTCATCATTCCGATGGAAGGGCTGCGGATGGCCGCACCGATTGCGGAGCGGTATTTCTTCATCGGGAGTTTATGATAAGACGGCATGGGCAGATCATCCAGCAGAACGAATTCATCATTCTGCGGATTGATGATCATTTCCCCCTCCGCGGACTTCCATGTCAGATTCGGGATATCTTTCATCGGCGCCTGATCGGCAAGGAGAAGGATGGCTTTCTCTCCTTCACCTCTGACGACCATATCGCAGATACCGTCCGCCACCAGGCTTTCATGAAAAACCGTCGGATGAACGCCGCCCATCAGGATCTTCTTGTCAGGAAAGTGTTTGCGGATGGACCGGGCGATTTCGATTGCGCTGCCGATTTCAGGCGTTGTGGCGGTAATGCCGATCACATCAATATCGGGGGTTACCCTCGACAGGATATCGGAGATGCTCAAGTTTTCAGCGTAAGCGTCTACGATTTCGGACGGATGGCCTTGACCGTTTGCCTCGAGAAATGCCGATAAAGTAGCCAATCCCAGGGGCGGCGTGATGGAATTAATCACCCCCCAGATATTGTTACCGGCTATATAACGGTTCGGATTAATGAAAAGGAATCGCATGGCTTCGGTTGCTCTTCATGAACGGGAATTTGCAGATCATCTCTTTCGGGCGACACAGAAATTATTCATGCCCATTTCAAAATAGCGGTGATGCTCAATGATCATACCCGTTTGAGAAAACAATTTTTCCAGCGCGCCGCGATCGTAGTACTGTTTATGGTCTCTCATTTCAGGTTCACTGACGATTTTGAGACGATAACACAGGAATTGCAGGACCGGCCGAGCGATTTTACTGGGCACGGTCAGCACAAGCCTGCCGCCAACCTTCAAAATCCGTTCCGTTTCTCTCATCATGCCGGGAGGATCGGAAAGATGTTCGAGCACGGCGAGCATGGTTACGATATCAAATGATTCCGCCTCAAAAGGCAATGAAGCCGTCATCGTCATCCGTATGGTCTTTATCCTGGCGCTTTCCGACTCCCGGACCTTGAAATCGATTCCGACACCGCTTCCAATAAAGGGCCCGACTGTGTTCAGCAGAAGGTTATCCCACCCGCAGCCGACATCCAGAAGCCTGCAATCCGGATATCGGCGAATCGTCGGCAGGACTTTGTTGACCCGCATTTTCCGCAGGATAGGTTCCAGAAAGGGTTCTTTCATATCACTGTTTAACCATTTGTTTGCCTTCCGGATCCAGCATCAGGAAAGCATCTTTGATTTTTTTTGCATATTCGGTATCGCCCGGCGGAAGTTTCATCTCTGCAATTTTCAGAAAGTTTACGGCATCTCTCACCTTGCCCGCCGCCGCCGCCGACATGCCAAGTTTATAGATATCCTGGTAGCGGGCTCCGGCATTAAAGGGGTTGATTGCGTCTGAAAGGACACGGTACGCCTCTTTGTGCTCCTTGAGTCTGATATATGCGGTATATAAAAAGCCGACATTATTCATGTTTTCCCTGTCTATTGCCGTTCGATAAAGACTGGCCGCATCTTTGAATCGCCCCAGGCCAAACAAAGCGTCGGCTTTGAACGCGTATCCGTCGGTAACATCCGGATAGCGGCGGATAATGGTATCGACATAAGGCAGCGCCTTTTCATACTGCTTGTTAACGATCAGGATGTTGGCAATGATGGCGTTTGTGATCCCGCAATCCGGATAGAGATTCCTCAATTTCATGGCTTCATCAAAGATGAGCGATAATCTTTCCTTGGTTTCCGAGTCATAATTAATGTTTATATATTGAAAAGGGTTAATATGCTTCAGTTCATATAACTCCGCAATATGCTTGAAATGCTTGGCGTTGACGTACAATGCTTCCGTATCGTCGAAGAAGACAAGGCGGAATTCTTTGAATTGACGGATGAAATTGGGGAAGTAGGATCGCCTCAGGGCTACGGAAATGAACGAGGGATCATATTTGCCGATAAACGAACGGAAGGTGTTTTCATCAACCATGGCGTTATTGACGTAGGCAAAATCCCTGTCATTGAAGATGGCCAGTTCCATGTCCATGAATATCTTGTATTTTCTATTTAAGGCCCATTGGAGATAACCGCCCGTGTTGGGTTCATTCAGTATGGATCCGCCGCCATTCGTCTCATTCAAGAATTTTACCACCCCTATAGGAAGATTCACCTGTGTAAACGGATATTCGGGCCTGTTTTTGAACTGGGCGCCATACGTCAGGAAGGGAATAATAATCAGGACGACGATCATGGCGCCGGGTGCGATTCTGTGGAAAATTCCCTTTCTGTTTTCCAGAGGTTTGACCAGCAGGGTCAGGCCGTGCCGGATCATGGGGATGGACAAGAGAATAAACTCATAGATGAATCTATTGTATTTCATCAATAATACAATCGCGGCTATGAAAAGGATCATATGGCTGATTCGGACTTCTCTTTTATATAAGCATATCATAAAACAGCCGAACGAAACAAGAACAAGCCCGTTTCGAAGGGAGGCGAAAAGATTGGTCAACGGAAATATTGAAAAAGAGAGAAGGGAGCTCAACCGCAGCGGAATTAATTCAGAAACGTAGAGTTGCTGATACAGCGCATTTCCGTAAGAGATGTTGAACGGGGTCTTGATCAGTTCGACGATATTCGGTGTTATAAAGACGGTATAAAGCGTGAGAATCAACATCCATCTCGCCGCCTTCCCCTCGCCGGATTCCGGTTGGGTTCTTTTCAGGTTGTGATAGAGTATTTCCGCCAGGTACGCCAGGATGATCAGCATCATGACCGGATATTCGTAACCGTGGATATTGCACCAGAGGATGCCGAGGAGGGGAAGGAGCCATATCTTGTCCCGCCTGAGTTCCAGGATATAAAGAAAAACAACGATAAAAAGGAAGGAAAACAGATAAGGCCTCACCAGCAATTCCCTGAATGCGAGGACCATGGGATAACAGATGAATACGGACAGCCCGATGAACCGTCCGGTTTGGTTTTCGTGCCGATGGATAAAGAAAAGACAGATGAAGAGGACGGTCAGGAAATAGAGGAGGCATCTCAGGACGACGAGGCCGTAATACCCCGTAAATTGGAAGATCTTGTAAACGATGGCCTGAAAGAGCCAGTAATAGTCATACCAGGATTTGGAAGGCGTAATGTAAGAGAAAAAGGCATCTCCGGGAATGGTTCCATTCTGCCAGAAATACCTGCCGCCGGAGAGGTGATACCACAGATCGGCATCGTATCCCACCACGGGCCAGGTGATGAAATAGCCGATAAGAATGAGGAAAAAAAGGGCAATTAAGGAAAACAGATAGTATCGATGACAGGTTATGCCATCATACAGACGTCCAAAAAGCGGGGGTATTGTCATTATGTATCCTTGGACCGTTGGAGAGGTTGATTCGCCCGGAAACGTCGTAAACTTACGCCTTCCTTTCAATAAAAACCCCGTTTTTTTCTCTGCTGATGACGACGGGACTTCTCGGGCGGGAGAATGGGTCTCGTATGTTGAACGATTACGAATCCCCTGCGGCCACATCCGTTCCATTCGGCGTTATGAAAACGACGATGATCTCGATCAACGTTATCCCATTTTCGTTAGTCAAATCAGAATCTTTCAAAGCCCTGCATCTTCTCGGAAAAGCGGTCAGGCTGGTTTTGCATGATGCCTGAACCAGCCTGACGCCTGCCCGAAACCGACAAGGTTGACCCACGCAAACCTTGTCCCATGCTCTTTAAGGATCACCGGCCGCCTTGAAGTTGCCGATGACGTTGGCCTTCAGGTTGACGCCCCCGACCGCGGAGACTCGGATGTTGATCGGCGTCGCGGTCGCGACCGTGACTTTAAAATCGGTCCCGACATTGGCCAGATTGGTCGCGTTGACGTATCCGTTGGCGCCTGTTGCATACGTAAACAACTGGGGCGAGGTCGGGGCGACGCCGCCGCTGTTTATCATGTATTTGGCCTGGGCGCTTGACAGCCTTCCCTTGATCTCGGCGATGGCCCCCTGGGCGGCCTTGATCCGCGCTTCATTGGCCATGTCCAGGTACTTGGGGATGGCGACGGCAGCCAGGATGCCGAGGATTACCAGGACGGCGATGATCTCGATCAGCGTAAAACCTTCCTGTTTACTCAATTTACCTGTTAACATTCTCATACCTCCTTTTTTTGCTTATTTGAAAAAAAATACCGCCGGATCAGTTGTTGAAAGCCACACCTCCCTTCTTTGGTGTCTTTGATCTATGCACACTTCATACCGTACTCGCCAACCATCAAGAGCCGTTGACAATAATAACTAACCTATCGGTATTACTTTATGTTATCGGGAATCACCGCATTTTTTAAAAGCCCGCTCAAGTAGTTTCTATCTCAGCCGGATTATAATCGCAACAAAAATTTGTATTTATCGTTCAAATTCTACACCATTTGATGATTTTTTTAAAGGATATAAATACTTATATAAACCTTTTTTTCTCTCATCGCCCGCAGCCGCTATTTTGTCATCTTCGTCAGGTCCCACATGGGGAGAAAGATCGCCATGGCAAAAAAGCCGACGACGGCGGCAAGGCCGACAATCAGGATCGGGCCAATCATATCGGAAAGGCTTTTGACTGCATAATTGACCTCGTCATCGTAATGGAGGGCGACCTGATGCAGCATATCTTCAATGTTCCCCGATTCCTCGCCGATGGCGACCATGTCCACCACCATCGGGGTAAAGAATTTCGCCGCGCCGAGCGGTCCGGCGATCCCCTGTCCCTCCCGGATGCGTTCACGGACCTTATCGAATTCGCCCGAGATGGCCGCGTTGCCGATTGTGCCTGAGAGGACCTCCATCGCCTGCATGACGGGGACGCCGCTCGCCTGGAGAATCGCGAAAATACTCGCGAAACGGGACATCGCGGCCTTCTGGAAGAGCGGTCCGAACAGCGGCAGTTTCAGGATGAACAGGTCTTTTGCATACCGCCCCGGCGGCGTCTTCAGATAAAGTCTGAGCGCAATGATCAGGACCACCGCGCCTCCGATCAGAAGATACCAGTAGTTGGCCAGGAGCTGATACATGAGCATGGCGATCTTCGTGGGCAGCGGGAGGGTCAGGCCGGCTTTGGTGAAAATGATTGCGAACTTCGGAATAACAAAGGTGAGCAATACAAAAAAGGCGATCCCCAGGGCAATGACGACGATGAACGGATACTGCAGCGCGGACTTGATATCCGACTTGATTTTGGCTTCGTGTTCGATAATGTCGATCAGGCGCGCGAGGATGTCCGGAACCACGCCACTGATCTCTCCGGCGTTCACCATGCTGAGATAGAGGGGCGAAAAGATGGCGGGGTGCCGCTTCATCGATTCATAAAGGGTCAAACCCGCCTTGATGTCCTGACTCATCTGGGCGATGACGCCTTTTAGAATCTTGTTTCCCGTCTGGTTTTCGAGGACCTGGAGGAGCCGGATGATCGGAACGCCGGCCTTCATCATGGAACGGAACTGCTTGGTGAAGAGAATCAGATCACCGATCTTCACCGTGCTCAGCCTCTCCTGGATCCGGGAAAAAACGGAAACGCCGCCGGTCCGCGAAGCGGCTGCGGCGGATACACGGGTAGGGATATATCCTTTGGCCAACAAAAGATTTTCCGCCATCTCCACGGAGTCGGCCTCGATCGTCCCGTTGACGCTCATGCCGCTTTCGTTGATCGCCTCGTAAGAAAAATTCGTCATGAGTTAAACCTATATTCTTGTCATCCTGAGCTCGTCGAAGGGTGACTGTTTGAAGCGCGGTTCGATAGGCTCACCGTAACAGGTATATCACACCATGACCGCCGAGGCGGCCTCCTCCAGCGTCGTGATCCCCTGAAGAACCTTGTTCGCCGCATCATCCTTGAGGGTTCGGAGCTTTCCTTCCGCCACGGCGACGCGCGTGATCTCCTGTGACGACTTCCTTTTGAGGATCATCTCCTGGACGATCTCATCGTTGACCAGAACCTCAAAGATCCCCGTCCGCCCCTTGTAGCCGGTGTTCATGCACTGATAACACCCCTTTCCTTTTTGGAAATTGGGGTTCTCCGCTTTGTCCAGACCCCATTCAACGAGGGCCGCTTCCGTTGGCTGGTAGGGCTCTTTGCAGTAGGGGCATACGGTCCGGACCAGCCGCTGGCCAAAGGAAACCAGCAGCGCCGAGGCGACGAGAAAGGGTTCGATCCCCATATCCACAAAGCGGGTGATGGCCCCCGCCGCGTCGTTTGTATGAATCGTACTGAGAAGTCGATGCCCCGTCTGGGCCGCCTGGATGCAGATCGCCGCCGTCTCTGAATCCCGGATCTCTCCCACCATGATGATGTCCGGATCCTGTCGGAGTATCGACCGGAGGCCGCTCGCAAAGGTCATCCCCGCCTTCTGGTTCAACTGCACCTGGCGGATGTTGTCAATCCGGTATTCGACCGGGTCCTCAAGGGTGATGATGTTTGTATCGATGTTGTTGAGTTCATCCAGGATGGAGTAGAGGCTCGTGCTCTTGCCGCTTCCCGTCGGCCCGGTGCTCAGGATCATCCCGTAGGCCTTCCGGCACATGGTTTCGATCTTGTCCCTGTCCGACTCGATCATCCCGAGGCGGTCGAGGGAATAAACGCCGGAACTCATGTCCAGAAGACGCAGAACGACGTTCTCCCCGTAGATGGTGGGCATCGAAGAGACGCGGACGTTGATCTCGTGTTTCTCCATCCGGAGGGTGAAGCGACCGTCCTGGGGTATCCGCGAGACGGTGATATCCATGTTGGCGAGGATCTTCATCCGGGCAACGATCGGAAGAAAGAGCGCCTTCGGCGGAGACGGCACCTCATGGAGTTTGCCGTCGATCCGGAAGCGGAGTTGGATGCTGGTCTGCTGGGGGCTGATGTGGACGTCGCTCGCCCCCTCACGGATCGCCTGGGCGAAAATGGAGTTGACCAGGCGGACGACCGGAACCTCGTCTGCCTGGTCCTGAAGGGAGGCAATCTGGACCTCTTCGGCGAGCTTGTCCTGCGCCTTTTCTTCTTCCGGCTGCGCCTCGATCTCCATGCTTTCCAGGACGCCGCCCATACCCGACTGCATCCCGTAGATGCCGTTGATCAACTGGTTGACCTCGCGCTCCGTGCAGACAACCGGTTCCACCTCGGCGTTGGCCGCGATCTCGATGGTATCCAGGGCGTTGATGTCCAGAGGATCCGTCATGGCGATGGTGAGGAGCCGCCCCTTCTTCATCAGCGGCGCCACCTGGAATTTCTGGGCGGTCTCGATCGGGATCAGGCGGTCGAGGCCGACATCGATGGGATAGCGGTCGGGGTGGTATTTTTTAATCTTGAGCTGTACGCTCAACATATCCACGATCTGGTTTTCATTCAGGATCCCTTGGCGGGTGAGGTACTGGCCCAGCCTCAGGCCGGCCTTCCGTTGCTCGACGAGCGCCTGCTTGAGCTGCCCTTCCGTCAGCAGCTTTCTCTCGATGAGCATTTCCCCCAATCTCTTCTTGACGATCATAAGTCACAACCTTTGGATCAATTTGCGAAAAAAACGGTGTCTTTCTCGGGTTTTTGCATGATTTTCGCACCGGTCGGAAGGTGCTGGATGGCATCTCGCGCCGCCTCCGCACTTGAAAATCCGTTTTTCAGGACAATCGTAAATACCAGACCCTCGCGCGGATTCCAGGACGGAATCAGACGGATCGGAGGCATATCCGACGGATAGTCCTTGAAGAGCCGGCAGGCATCTTCGAGGGCAGTCTTCTTTGCCATCTGCACCCAGATTTTTCCCGGCACGAGAAAACCCGGCGAAGCTGGAATGGCCGGCAACGAGATCGTTTCTCCGGCACGGACCCGATTCATATCGGTGATATGGGGATTGGCCAAGGCTACCGTATGCAAATTGGCCGTCCCGTTGTTTCCATAGATCTCCCGCAGGAGGAGGGGAATCGAGTCACCCTCGCGGAGTTTCAGTCGCCCGAGCTGGGAGGGGATTTTCTTCTTCGGGTCGGCATTGCCGGGCAAAACCGTCTCCGGGCTTGAAGGCGCCGGGGCAGCCTTCGTCGGCGGCGCCGGGGGAATCGCTGTCTGGCCGGGATCCGGCTTTCGGACCGACCGTTCAGCCGTGGGCGTCGGCTGGATGGGTGGCGCTGATTTTGACGTCGTTGCCATGGATCCCGGTGGGATAAGCGGTTCTGATTTCTCGGCCGGTGTCGCCAGCGACGCTGTCAGAACCGGGGGCAATGGATGCCGGACGATGTTCTGCGGTGCGGGCGCATACCACAACGCGATGAATGCCAGGAAAAGGGCCGTCGCAAGAGCCGTGGTAGTCGCAGTCCATCGTTTCGGCCTGCCCGGATCGGGGGTCAACCGTCGGGCGGCAGACCAGACGAGAAACCAGCCGGCCCTGGCCCGGTTCCGGATGATCATGGCAAGCAGAATATGATGGCATAGGGTAATGATCCTACGCGGATAACCGCCTGTAGCTCGGTAAATGGTCCACAGCGCGGGAAAAGTGAAGAGTCGGGGCCCCTCGGCCGGATGCGCGGCCTGAGCAAGCCGAAAGCGGATCATCGCCCGCGTTTCCCGGAAATTCAAAGACTTGAGAAGATAGTATTGATTCACCCGGTCGGCGAAGTTTTTATAACCATCCAGAATCTCTCTGAATTCGTTCTGGGCGAAGATGACGATCTGGAGGAGCTTGTTTCCGTTCGTGTCATAGTTCAGAAACTCGCGGAGAATCTCCAGGCAGAACTCGGGGAGTTTCTGCCCCTCATCGATGATGAGGACGACCGTCTTGTTTTCGTCAACGCCTTTCTGGAAAAGGTAATTCTTGATGCCCTCCTTGAGCTGCCATTCGCTTTCCGCGCTCTCCACACCGGCGAGACCAAAGCTGACGGCGGCAAGGAATTCGCGGGGTGCGCTAAAGGATGGGTCGAGGAGGAGGTGGGTCTCGATCTCGCGGCGATCGTCTTCCGATTCCGTAAAGCGGAGGATCAGTTGCCGGCAGAGGGTGGTCTTGCCCGTTCCCACGTCGCCCATGACCACATTCAGGCCGCGGCGAAGTCGGATGGCGATCTCCAATTGCTGCAGGCAGGCCAGGTGCACCGTGGACGCAAAGAAGAACGCCGGCCCCGGCGAGCTGGAAAAGGGTTCCCGGTTCATGTTGAGGATTTTAAAGTAATCCATCTCTTTATCCTTCTACGGCATCCGCTACCATGAGATAACCAGTGCCGAATTACGCCCGGTAATCTGCGCCTGGACGGCGGCATCACCGGCCAAGACGCCGCCCGGACCGGTGAAGACAACCCATGCCTGGCCGTTCGTGTCCGTATTGACGGAGAGGGGCGGTCCTGCAATCGTTCTGCTTGTTCCCAAAGAATCCGATATGGTTGAAAGCGCGGTACCGTCTGTCACGATGGAGAAGGTTACAGCCACACCTGATTGCAATGTGCCATCAGCCGCTTTCACTGTTGCGGTGAGGATGCTGCTTCCGCCCGTTGACGCAAGCATCGTCGGAGATCCCGCGAAAGTGAGCTGGTTTCCCCCGGCGGCGCCCGACCCGACGGTGATGTTCGTATCCATCTGCGCCCCGTTGGAGATGGAGGCGTTGACGACGTCAAATCCGTTAACCATCCCCGCCGTGTAAATGACAGCAGCTTCTCCGGCGGCATCGGTGTTGACCTTGGAGGCGTTGAGTGTTGCACCGCTCTGATTTACCTTGAACTCGAAAGTGACCTCTCTGTCCGCCACTTCCTTTCCACTGGCGTTTTTGATTTTCGCAGTCAGCACAACCGTGCCCCTGGGATCGACCTCCATGACCATCGACCAGTCGGTACCGGTCGAATTGTTCTTATGCCCGAACATGAGGCTGTCCGTCCCGAGGGGATCGGCACTGGTCCCCCCCCCTCCGCACCCGCCAATTCCGACTGCGATCACCGCCGCGACCAAAAGGCTGAGAAATCTGTAGTGCATAAGGACTTCATCCTTTCTCCATTTCAACCATCTTCAAACGTAACCTACCCTTCCCGAAACACGCCACGGCATCCTCACGAGCCCGGTTTCATCTCCACCGGAACGGACGGGGTCGGTGCGGCCTCCCGCGCCGGACCTGCCGGACGGTCTCCGCCGGCGGGTCCGGGTGAAATCACGGTGGAAAGGATCTTCGGCGTGATGAAGATGAGGACCTCCTCCATCGATTCGCTCTTCCCCTCTCCTTTGAAAAACCATCCCAGGACGGGTATGTCCTTCAATCCGGGAATGCCGCTGACCGAGTTAGATCCCTGCTGCTTCGTCAGGCCCGAGATGACGATGGTCTCACCGTCCTGAACGATCAGCGTGGTCTCCGTCTGTTTCTTGATGATTCTCGGGTTTCCAAGGACTTTGTGGGCTTCCGTCTCATCCACCTCATCCTTCCTGACGAGGATCTTCATCATGAGGTTCCGGCCATCGATAACGTGGGGCGTAATCTCCAGGCGCAGGACGGCGTCCTCGAACTTGACCTCCTGCTTGCCGTCTTTGTCGGTGGAGACGAAGGGAACCTTTGCCCCGTTTTCCGTGAAGGCCTTCTGGTTGTCGAGTGTCGTGATCGACGGGCTGGAAAGGATATTGACTTTACCATCTTTCTGAAGGGCGCTCAGTTGGAGATCCAGGATGTTGCCGCCGATGCTTCCGACCATCAGGCCCAGGGAGGCCGCCCCCCCGGCAGCGGCCATTGCTGCGGTGGCGACGGGAAAATTGACGCCGTAGCCCTGGCCGCTCATCCCAGCCGCGCCGTAGGCGGGTGTATAGCTCCCCGACAGGGCGCTCCCCGGCGGGACGGCGCTCCCGGCTGCGCCTCCGGGGGTGATGTAGAGGTTTTCATTGCCGATCCTTCGGGCATACGAGCCGCCCCACTGGATGCCCAGGTTCCGAGCCGTATCCTTGGTGGTTTCCACGATGTTGGCTCGGATCTGGATCTGGGGCGTCGGCTTGTCGATCTTCTCGATAATCGGCATCATCTTGGTGATGTCATCCTTGATTGCGGATATGATCAGGGAGTTGCTGTGTTCGTCCACGCGGATCGATCCGCGTGGCTTATCCTCCTTGTTTCTGGTCAGGAAGGATTCGAGATTTTCCTTTAGATCCTTTGGCTTTGCATAGTCAATCGGAACCACCACGGTGAGCAACGGCTCGACCCATCGGACCCCCATCTCCTGGGTCTTCCGTTTCAGATCCAGTTCCATGTCCTCCAGGGTCATCACCCGCAGGATATCGCCTTCCCAGATATAGGTCAGCCCCTGCGTGCGCAGGAGGCTGTTGAAGGCCTGGTTCCAGGGGACGTCCTGGAAATCGATCGTCACCTCCCCCTTGATCTCGTTCTTCACCAGGATATTCTGGTTGACGATCCGCGCCAGGGAACGCAGGACGGTCTTGATATCCGCCTGGCGTATCTTCAGACTGACCGGCTGTGACGGGAGTTTCCGGACGGGCGTGACCGGCTCTCCCTCCGCTGTCTCTCCCGTTGCCTTCTGGATCGCCTCACCGATCGCCGAATTTCTTTCTCGGGGCGCGGGTGAGTGACCGGCGGCCGTATCCGCCATCGTCGTCCACTTCTCGACGAGCGGGTCCTTCTGGCTGGTTTGGTTGCCGGCGCAGCCGCAGATCAGGAGGGCAAACAGAAGGACAACGTCCGTCAGCCATTTCCTCCGATATTGATGCATGGTACCCATCAGCGCCTCCATTACTCCTCCAAGGGTACGGTGAACATCGCCCTGGTCGCCAGATTTACAATCACGACTTTTGCAGGAGAAACGCTTTTCAGCACGTATCCTTTGATATCCAAGGCATCGCCTTCCCTATATTCAATTCCGTTGATGATGGCCATCCGTTTCCGGCCCAACTCGATATAACCGGCGTAGCTGAACGCGATCTTCGGTGCGGACGTTCCCCTTTTGGGTGGTTCCTTGAGTGGTTCCTTGGCCTTGATCCAGGCTTTCAGCGATTTTTCGTCCAGGAAGGGATCTTTCGCCCACTCCTTTTCCGCCCGGGCGAAGATGAGAGAACCCAGGCTTTTTGCCGCATCCTTGCTCATCCCCGCCGAGAGCGTGGTGACGAACGTATTGAGCTCCTCGGTCTTCTGCTTCACATCGACTCCCATGTTCTTCTTCTTGGGCGTCAGAAAATCAACGGCGGCATACAGGACGGCGATTCCCATCACGCCGAGAATGATCTTCTGTCTTGTCGCGAGATTTGCCATATCCGCTCCTGTTTTAGCCGATGGCCACCCACAGGGTCAGCCGGTACTCCTTTGCCCCCGGTTTCTCCTGGATCGTGATCTCCTCGATGCGCTCCACATAGGGGAGCCCCCCCAGGTTGATCAAAAATCTTCGGAAGTCGGCAAAGCTCCCCCGGAGAACAACGCTGACCGGCATGAACTGGGCGTCGCCGACCATGGCCTTCAGATTCAGGGTAGCCGACACCAGGGACATCCCACTCATCCTCGCCGCATTGCTCAGGTTCAAAGGGAGGGTATTGATCTTCGCCTGCGGCAGCCTGTCCTTCTCCGGCAGGGGAAGAACCTCCGATTCTTTCTTGCCTTGCCGCTCTATTAAAATTGGATAAAAGGGCGCGAGGGCCTTTTGTTCCTCGAGCCGGTAGCTGGCGGTTGCGATTTGTGTCTCCATCTCCGCAAGCGTTCTCCACGCCGGAATGATTCCTGCCAGGATGAAGATCAGCACGCCGATCAGGCAGAGTCCGAGATAAACGATGCTCTGCTGCGGGATGCCTCTGTCCAGTCTCGGTTTATCCATGGACCTGTTCCTCCACCTTCAGGTTCAGGATGAAATGGAGCGTTTCGCTCTTCAGATAGGGCTCCACGTTGTTCTTCTGGATGGTGACCTGGCGGAAGAGGGGCGAAGATTCCAGCGCCATCGCATAGCCGGCAAGCGAGGTTTCCAACATTTGACGTTCGCCGAGAATCAGGCCTTCCACCGTCACCTCTTCCGGATTTGTCTTCAGGACATCCCCCCCCTTTTCTTTGGACGGATTGGCCGTAGCCGTGGTGACAACCGGTCCGAGATTGATCTTCAGATCGATGAAACGGATGTTGGACGGCGTCAGCGCCGCCAGCTCGCTGATCAGGACCACATTCAGATACCGGTCGGCATAGACCCGGGAGAGTTGCCGCCGCTGGGTAACTTTGGCCGCCATCCTCACGAGCTGTTCCCGGTTGGCCGGAGGACCGAGCTGGGCGATCTGCGTCTCGATTCCGGCAATGGTCTCCTTTTTCTGCGCAATGGCATGGTTTTGAAATGTGAAGATCCCGGCGCAGAGAAGAACGGCGACGATGAAGGCCGCAAAGACCGCCCGGTTGATCCGGATGACGCTGGCCTCCCTTTCCTTGTCCTTGTAAGTGAACACCAGGTTCGGCGTATGGTCGTTGTCCGAAAAGGCAAGTCCCAGGGCCGGCCCGAAAGCGATCCGTTCCGAAATAGAGCGGGCGTCTTCCATGTCCGGGCGGGAGGCCGCATTCTGCTCGCCCAGCGGGTCCAGAACAGCGCCGGCGATCCCCAACTGAGCGCCTATGTAATCAACAATCGGCTGGTAGAAGTTCATGGCGCCGGAAACATAGACCCGGACAATACGTTCGCCGGGCATCGTCGTGGCGTAGTGTTCGAAGGTCCTTGTCACCTGGCGCGTCAGCCGCTCCAAGGCGGGCTGGATCATCTCGAAGACTTCCTCTTTTCGGAGACCAAATCCGGCATCGGTTTCCTGGAGGGGGGTAGAATCCGGGCTCAAGCTCAGGATGATCTTCCAGCCCTGCTCGATGGTCAGCGGGGGGGCATTTGGATCCTGCTTCAGTTCGTTGAAGCGGTAAACGAGAGCCTCCACCATGCTGCTCAGACCCGCCTTGATGCCTCGGGTCATCGCAAGGTTGGCCGCGGAAAAGATGCCGATTTGGGAAAAATCGTTCCCGATGAAGAGAGTCGCCATGGTTTCTTCGTGGGCGGGAATCCAGCCGGTCCGGAAGAGATTCTGCGTGGCAAACGATACGAGCGAGATCCCGGTCAGCGGCCAGCCGATCCGGGAGAAGAGCGCCTTGAATTCCTGGATCTCCTGGCAGGGCGCCATATAGACCATGACAGCCAGTTTGGAAATCCCCTGTTCGACGACCTCTCCCTGCATTTCAAAATCGAAGAGCATCTCCTTTTCGTCGAAGGGGGTCTCCTTTTTCACCGTCCAATAGACGGCGTTGGCAATCTGCTTTCGGGGAACTTTGGGGATGCGGATGTGATGGATATCCACCCTTTCCGCGGACATGATCACCCACAGGTCCGACCGCTTTGCCGAACCGCAGGCCGAGGCCAGCGACGATTTCAGGAAGGACGAAAACTCAGGCGCGTCCCGGGGCGTTCCCGGCGGCAGGGCGAAGCGCCTCCGGTCGATGATCTTCCACTGGCCGCCCGTGGTCTCGGCGGCCCGAACCAGACGGAGGCAATCATGGCCGATGTCGATGCCCACCGTGGATGATTTATGAAGGGTCAGTATGGGCAGCGAAATCTTGATGCGGCCGGTTTTGGGGTGCAAAGGCCCGGCCATGACGGACGGCGCAGGCGCGGCATCGCCCTTCCTGCTGCGGATGACCTTGAGGAGTTTTTCGGTCGATGTGATGTCGCTAAGTCGAGCCACGCCAGAACCCCTATTAAGATTCTTCGGTCCCTAATTTCGCTGATCTTTCGTTGACTGTACATTTTCAAAAAGGGCCGTTTGGCTGCCCTTTTCGGGGAGCTCGCCTTTACCGGTCCGGTATCTTTCAAGACGTCTTTTTGCCACATCCATGTATTCCGACGGAAAATGTTTGACCGTTCGGATACCAAACTGGATCACGGGCGGCTCGGGGATGATCCCTTTGGCGATGTATGCGCGGATCGTTTTTGCCGACACGCCGATCTTGCCCGCAGCATCTACAATCGTGAAATAGGTCTGACCATTGATCATAATCATAAAGGCCTCTCTTCGACTATGCACTGGGGATATCCGGAATACCCCGGTGGTTCACACCTATCATACCATCCGAAGCTTGTCAACCTTTTTTTTGACATTTTTTTGATCCCATCCCGCCCCCGTCTGAGGGAGGGGTGAGCGAAAGGCTCTGTTTCGAGGCTACGCGACGGTTTATATGAAAATCCCCCCAACCCCCCTTTGCTAAAGGGATTGGGGGGATTTTCATGTTTCGTTGTGCCCACGCCTGGACATGGGGGTTATTGTTCTTCCGATGGGTTGATCGCCTATTTGTCCAGCTTGGCGATCAGGTCTTGCAGATTTTCGTTTTCATCGATGACATAATGCGGTTCGCCGTCGGAGCCGGTCTGGAAGGTGGTTTGTCGCTGCGACAGCGCGCGCTCTTCGGTTTCCGGACGCTTGATCTGCGAAGGGAGATCCAGGGTCGAGCGGGGGGTCTGAATACCCCCGCCGATCAGGGAAGAGGTGTAACCCGCATCCGGAACCGACTCCGGCGTCGGGCGAAAACTCTGGCTGGAAAGTACGAATGTCTCCTTTGGGTTCAGGAATTCGTCCAGATAGCGCTCCTTTGTGAACATGCCGTCCCTTTTCCCCGTATGCATCGCGTTTTCGATCTGGGGAAGGCGGTTTTCCCGAATGATTCCCTTCACCGATTGCGTTCCCCGGAGGATGGAGAGCAGCGGCACCCGAAACCGGAGGCGTTCGACATAGAGCAGATGCTGAATGACGACCCAGGAAAGGGCGGAGGCGAATTGAAAACGGATCTCGTCCTGCGCTTCGGGCGGAAACGAGTTGCAGATCCGGTAGATCGCGTCTTCCGCCTGAGCGGCGTGGATGGAAGCGATGACAAGGTGGCCGGATTCGGCCGCACCCAGGGTCAGGCGGATCGTTTCCGGCTCCCGAAGCTCGCCGACGACGATCACGTCCGGGTCCTCCCGCAGCACGTCGAGCAGCCCCTGCCGAAAGCTGAGGACATGGGTGCCGACCTCCCGTTGTTCGATGAACGACTGCTTCGAAACGAAACGGAATTCCACGGGATCCTCGATGGTGACGATGTGGGCAAAGCGGTTGCGATTGATTTCCTCGAGGATGGCGGCAATGGTGGTCGTTTTGCCGCTGCCCGTCGTCCCGCAGATCAGGACGAGACCCGTCTTGAGTTCGCCAATCTGCTGCAGCGACGGGTGCAGGTTCAGCATGCCGATCGTGGGGACCGTCCCCGGAAGGAGGCGGATGGCCAGGCTCAGCCCCCGGACGGTATTGAAGATATTCATCCGGATCCGGACATGCTGCACGGTGAACGCAAAATCCACCGACCAGCGACTCCTCAGGATCTGCAGGTGGACCGGGCCGAGCAGCTCCTGTACGAGCCTGTCGATCTCCGGATAGGTCCACCGGACGGCCTTGTCGGTATGGATGTCCCCATTCTTCCGGAAGACAAGCGGCTGGTTTCCGGTGATGTGGAGATCGGAAAACCCTTCCTGCACTGAGGCAAGAATCAGCTCACCGAACTGTTTCACGACCCTGCACTCCCTTCCTTAGAATTTTGCGACCATGCGAACGCCTTTGGATCCATTAACCATTTTTCCCTCTGCGCGGCTTTTTTTTTCTTAGATCCGCAGAATTGATTCCCGGCAATGGTTCCTCAGCGGCGTCTGCCTTCCATCCCGTTGTCGATATCTCCATGAGGTTTCTCATGACATGCTTGGCGCGCTCGAAAGTTTCTCTGTTGACGCTGTTCAGCCAGGCGGTTTGTCCCGGCTGCATGTAGTTCTCGAAATAAGCGACAAGGCAGGTGAGAATGATATTCAGGCTTCGGAGATTCACCGCGGGCTGATATTCCGCATCGGGAGGCAAAGAGATCCCGTCCACGGCAAAACCATCAGGCGCCTGCATCTCCCCTTCTCGACGGCTTTCCGGAAGCTTGAAAGGCACACTGACCCATTCGGTAATCCTGGTCCATTCCAATCGCTTTTCCGTTTCCCCTCTTCTCTCCCTTCCTGACCGCCGTTCAGCAACGGTTACGTGGAAATCCAATGAATAGCCCTCCCGGCGATCGTTGTCCAATCGGCGGTCAAAACCGCGTCGCATCAAATTATTGCTGAAATAGAAGGAAAAAAAATAAAATACGTCCGGTTTCCGTGCTTTTAAATCATCGGCGAATATTTTTTCGAAAGCAACTTTCGCAGCGGGATCGAAGTTGTAATAGGCCCCCCATAAATAGTCGATCACCGCCGATATATAGTCATATCCGCTTATCGCAGTTACTATTTCGGCTTTAATTTCTTCTTTATTGTAGGGTGGTGTTGCGATCTGCAATAAAATACCCTTTATGATCTGATAATAATGCTGTTTCTTCTCCATGCCCTGCACTCCTTTTCTCTGGATATCCCGAGATCGATCGGGGCCGTCAACCATTCCTCTTTACGATACCGGACGGGTTCTCGCGATTGCCGGAAGACTGTAAGGAAAAGTACCCTGTGTGTCAAGAAAAAACGGCCCTCCGATCTTCCTGCTTGACAACCGGGCATTCTTGCATTAAGCAGGAGGTCCTTGGCGTATATTGTATAATGTATAATTGCCAGGGATGGTGACGATGTCCGGGAGATGTTCTCCCACCGGGAAAGCCGGGGCGATCGTGATCTGATGCAGGCTTTTGAAAGGGCGCCGCCGGGGGGCTATGACCATGGAATTGGACAAACGGATTCCGACCATCGAGATACCGAAGCAGAAACCTCTCGTTCTGATCGTTTATGAACAACTGTTGAATGCGATCGTGACCGGGAAGCTGGCGGAGGGAGAACGGCTCCTGGAGACGAATCTCGCGAAGCTGTTCGGCGTCAGCCGTCAACCAATCCGGGAAGCGCTGCGGATGCTGGTCACGGACGGGTTCGTTGAACTGATTCCGTACCGGGGGGTCATCGTTTCCACCATCACCCCTAAGGAGGCCAAGGATACGCTGGAACTCAAGGGAATGGTCGAAGGGTACGCCGCCTGGATGGGCGCGCAGATGTTCGGCCCGGAGATGATCGCTGAGTTGGAGACGCTGCTTGGGCAGATGGAAGCGCACATCCGGGCGGCGGAATCGCGGGAGATCATTCAGGACAATTACAGCTTCCATATGAAGATCATCAGCGGCATCGGAAATGAAAAAATGATCAAATACTACCAGGGTCTGTTCAACTCCCACCAGCGGTATTACGCGATCGGATTGTCGGAACAGCCCGGCTGGCAGACCAGCGTAAACGAGCACCGGTTGATTTTGGAGAAGATCCGATCCCGGGATGCCATGGAGGCCTTCACCTGTGCCCGGCAGCATGCCTCCAACACCATCGGCCGCGTCCTGGCGGCTTTGGAAAAGCGAAGAAAAGGGGCGGATGGATCGCTTCCCGCGAACGACCGGCCCTCAGACGATGAAAACAGGACTGCAAAAAGCAGTTGTCCGTAAATCAAAGACCAAAAGGAGAATGGTCATGAAGTTCAGATTTGATAAAAATGTAACGGCATTGTTGGAAGGATCGATCGACATTCACATCCACTCGGCCCCCGATGTATATCCGCGGCTGCTCAACGACGTAGAGCTCGCCCTGTCCGCGAAGGAAAACGGCATGCGGGTGTCACCGCCGATGAAGTATGGACCCACCCAGCACCGATAAACGGACCCACCTGATCGTTACTTTATCTTTTTTCCACACCGGCTAAAGAGACCCATCAACTTTTATTACCCAGCGGC
>Ga0066636_10000169_pt1 | contig 32594 bp, 30 predicted proteins | sample CryGeyCG2014_080_2_FD_62736 | JGI IMG/M metagenome (GOLD analysis project Ga0066636, IMG submission 62736) | Groundwater microbial communities from aquifer - Crystal Geyser CG07_land_8/20/14_0.80 | ecosystem: Environmental > Aquatic > Deep subsurface > Groundwater | place: USA: Utah: Grand...
GCAATGGATCAGCTCACGGATCGGGGAAAGATCTTTCGTGTGCCGGGAAAAGGCAGTTTCGTATCATTCCCGAAGATATTGCATCAAACGTCTCAAATCCTGAGCTTTACAGAAAAAATGAAGGCGCAAGGTTTGGAGGTCGAGACGAAACTCATACTGAAAGAGATCATTGAACCCGACGAGGAGATCACTGCGGCCCTGAAACTGACCAAACCGGTTCGCGCTTTAAAGATTCAGCGGTTGAGGATTGTGAAAGGCGAGCCCATGGCACTGCAAACCGCTTTCATGCCCGCGAACCTCTGCGAAAATCTCATGAAAGAAGACCTCGAATCACAGTCCCTGAATCGCTTGTTTCAGGAGCAGTGCAATATCCGCTTGTCTCGCAGCGAAATATGGATCGAAGCTCCGATCATTTCCAAAAAAGAAAAGAAGCTGCTGGGGAATCCCCGTGTACCCCTTTTTTTGGCAGTCGTCGGTGTGACGTTCGACCAGGACGACAAACCGGTGCGATTCAGTCGTGGTATTTTCCGCGGGGACCGGGTACGGTTGAAAATCAGCGACTCAAGTGTCTTTGAGTTGGACTATTCAAGTCTGCTGGGTTAATCCTCTGTCGCCGGAATCTTAACGCGCGCCAGAAAACAAGCGGATGGTTCCGCAGAATGACCGGATGGGGCGGTAAAGATCGCCCTGACAGCAGAGCATGACAAACCGGAGTCTTAGGTATGGCTAAACGTTTTGAAGGCATTTATCCGCCGGTCATCACGAGCTTTACGGAAGATGGCGATATTTATGAAAAGGGAATTCGCAACGTAATCGGCTATCTGATGAGCGAAGGCGTTCACGGCTTTTTCATCAACGGCTCTTACGGCAGCGCCGTCCTGATGACCATCGAGGAGAGAAAAAGGGTGGCGGAAATCATCCATGATGAGGTGAAAGGCCGGCTCCCCATCATCACCCATGTCGGCGAAGCATCCACGCGGGCGACGATCGAACTGGCAAAACACGCCGAGGGACTTGGCTCGGTGGCGGTGGCGGCCATTGCTCCTTACTATTATTCCGGAGCAAACGCTTACGATGAGAGCCAGATCATCCGCCATTACGCCGATATTGCGACATCGGTCCCTGTGCCTACGTTCATCTATAACAATCCCCGAACAAGCGGCTACACTCTGACCCCCGAATTATTGGCCAAGCTGGTGGATGTCGGAGTCCTTGGAATGAAGGATTCCAGCGGCAGTTTCACGCTGCTCGGAGAGTTCAATCAGGCGGCGACCCGTGTGGATCCCGACTTTGCCTGCATGAGCGGTTCGGTAGGACTGATGCAGCCGGCATATAACATCGGCATCAAGGGATGCGTCTCGGGAACCGCAAACGCCTTTCCCGAGCTGGCCGTTTCCCTGTACAAGGCCCTGGAAGCTCACGACTGGGAGAAATCCGCAGAACTGCAAAATCTCGTCATTGCCCAGCGGAAGATCCAGGCTGCCGGCGGATACCGTCCGGCGGGAAGTTACACCTTCCTCAAATTGAAAGGGATCGATTGTGGTACGGTCCGCCGCCCCTGGCGGGAGCCCAATGAGCAGGAGGCCCGTTACATGAAAGAGGAAGCCATTAAACTTGGTCTGATTCGGGAATAAAAAAACCGGGCGGTACCGGCGCCATCAACCACGTGCCGAGAAGAGGGACTTCTTACGGGGAGCGTCAAAGTTGACTTATCAATCGCTATTACGCCCGGTTTAACCGAAACAACAGGCGATGTCCGAATAGGCTTTGATCGATCAAAGAAACGGGGTGCCCCAGTATCGGCTGACAAGTTATGATTTTTGCCGAAAGTCCGGACAACTGTGCACAGGTAATAGATATAGGTTGTGGAAGTGACAGATACCGGCGTCCCCACGGCTGCACCCTCGGACCGAGCTTAGGCTGTTGATTCCGGTAAGGATCGCTTCTAGACTGAGAGGATCGTTATCGAAGTGTTCACAGTTTCCGCAGCGACCCTCACCGGGTGGTTTCTTTGCACCAAACGACATCCAGCGGAACATGTTCATCACGAACTTTCTATCGTACCTTCCCTAAATTAGAAAATACAACCTAGAGCCTTTTATTCATATGGAAATAACATCTTGTAGAACATGGTGATCAGGGGTGCTCCCAGGACCGATACTCTGGCGGCAATGGCCGCTTCCGGTCCTATCGGGGTACAGTCGTTGATCCTTTCCATAGAAATTCTGGATCGGTGCCAAGCCTGCGTGTTGGTTGCCAACAAATTATTACTCCCTGTCGGAAACTGAAGCTCCTCGTGGCAAGCCGCGGGGAGTTTCAGTCCAAGATATTATATGCAGAGGACTACCATATATCGATTGAAATTACGAAATGAATGACCCTGCAGCAAGTTGCAGGGTATCAAGACCGAAAGGGTATTCCCCGCAGCAAGCTGCGGGGAATTATCAAGTTAAATGAAAGAGTTTTTCAACACCCCGTTAAACCTTCATCCAATAGTCCGCAAAGACAAAGGCGGACAGGATAATGCCCAGGGGAACATTGACCAGGACGCCGATGGTGAAGGCCCAGAAAGGCTTCATCCCGAAGGTGAACATCTCCTTGAAGCGGGTGGAAAGGCCAATGCAAAGGAAACACAGGACGAAGGCCCAGGTGCGGAGATTCTTGATCGGCCCGATCACGTTGGGAGCCAGGACGCTGCTTCCCCAGCTCGAGCTGGCGGCGAGCTGGCTGATCGCCGCGACTTGACCCGGATCGGTGACCTTTGCACTGAGTGCCTTCAGCTCAGCCCCCGCCAGGATACCTTTGAAGGTCAGGGTCTTGTTCGCCGGATCAACGACCAGACGATCGGCAAATTCCGGCGGCACCTGGAACTGCGAGAAATCCGCCTTGTAATCCTTCCCCTTGAATTTCCCCTCCCAGTTGGCCTTGCCCAGATAACCGGCGGGGACCCCGAGGAGGCTGACGATGATGGAGGCGGCCAGAAATCCGATGACGAACTTGGGGAACCGCTCCCAGATGATCCCGGCCCCAACGGCGTTCTGCTTTTGCCCCTCGCCCTTTTCCCAGCGCACAACCGAGACGAAGGCCAGGATGAGACACCAGATTCCGATCCAGATGTCCCGGCCGATGACCTTCATCAGGGTGAAGGCGCGAATCGGCGCCTCGCCGAAGCGTGTCGCCAACTCCGCGGCCACGGCAAATCCCGCCGCATCGGCGAATTCCGATGAACCGATCATCGCGCCCGCAACGCCGGGATGGACGGTGTCCGGAACGAGCTGCTTAGAGGCGAAGGTCATGACGAAGATCATAATGATCGCCCAGACCGTGACGATGGCGATGGTGATCGAGATGTACTCTTTCTTGCTCTTGACCGCGCCGCCCACGGCGATGGCGGCGGAGACGCCGCAAATGGCGCCGCCGGTGCCTAAAACAGCCCCGAACTGGGGTTCAAGCTTGAAGATTTTCGTCGCAGCAAAGTAAATCGTAAGCCAGGTGCAGACGGAGATGATGGTGGCCTGCATCAGAGCGACGGGACCCGCCTTGAGGATGATGGTCACGGGCAGTGTCGCCCCCAGCAGGACGATGCCGGTTTTGATGTAGTATTCCGTCCTCAGCGAGACCTTCAGCCAATCTGGTATTTTCCAGATATTGGCAATGATCAGGCCGACAATGAGGGCCAGGAGCGGGGCCTCGATGCTGTAGTCGATCATGAACTGAATCCCGTCCAGGTAAAACATGATCAGGGAGCCGACGAAAAGGATGATGAATCCGGGGATAAACTGACTGAGCTTGTGGCCCATGAGCTTCATGGAAAAACTGAATACAGCACCGAATATGACAAAGACGGTCAGATAACCGCCGAAATTTTTTGCCAGATCGGCCCAAACCTTTCCGAAATCAGTCATCTTGCCGGGAACGACAGCCCATCCTTTGATCGATGTGCCGGACCATAACGCAATAATCGCTACAAGAACAAGACCGAGGCCCAGCCATACCGACCACCAATCTTCCGTCTTCCAGAGTTTCTGAAAACCGTTATTTCCCATGACTATCTCCTTTCTTGACGATTTGTTGATTGCGGGCAATCCTTTATCCAGACTGACAGCCAGTCACCACCCTTTCACAGAACAGACCAATTTACCCCCTCGTTTTTCCATGACTCCATACCTCCTTTCATAAATGTTCCCATAATCACGATTACGGCAACCGGAAAACGCGGGGCAAATATTAAGTATTGTATTATCAATATCTTTCCTGTATATTTTAGAAAGGTGTAGACATGTATAGCAGAGAAATTAATGCGTTGCAATAAAAACTTTTAAACAAGTGATCGTCACTGTGCAACGATGAACGTCAGGAGAGGTTAACGTGATTACCCCCGCCGAGGAGGCGTATGTCCTGAACCGGGCCTACGTCCCGGAACATATTGTAAGCCTGATGACCTTGATCTCAAAGGGGGAACCTTTTCTCATCGAGGATTATCTTGGCCTGGTCAAGGATTACTGGCTCATGTTTGTGGGATACCCGCTCGAAGGGAATTTTTCCCGGGAACAATGCGGGCGGCTTGTGCAGCAGGCCGTTGAAACGCACCAACCCGAATATCTCTGGTTCATCGGACCCGAGCTCCCCGCATCCCTTCTGGATACCTGCAGCGAGAGGGAACAGGATCAATACTACAGATTGGACATCGGGAAGACAGAACCAAAACCTTCTCTGAAACGGATTGCCGCGAAGGCGTCGCAAGAACTGATCGTGCAACGAAGCCGAGGACTTCTGAAGGAGCACGAGGCGCTCATCAAGGAACTCCTGGAGAGGCAGAAGTTGCCGGATCGGGTGAGAGAACTTTACGGAGCCATGCCCGATTACGTGGACCGTTCCTCGAGCGCCTGGGTGCTCGATGCACGAGATAAAAAAGGAAATCTCTGCGCTTTTTCCATCGTCGAGCTGGGGGCGAAAAATTTTTCGGCCTACATCCTCGGCGGACATTCAAAAAGGCATTACGTGCCCCACGCCTCCGATCTCCTCTTCCTTGAGATGATCAAACTGACAGGCGAACAGGGGAAAGGCGGCATCAATTTGGGATTGGGGGTAAATGAAGGGATACGGAGATTCAAGCGAAAGTGGGGCGGCGTGCCCATGATCGCCTACGAATTCTGCGAGTGTCGGTTCGGAAGGCGAAAGAGTGTCTCCCCGATCGAGTCGCTCCTCGGAAAGCTTTAAACGGTTTGAGGTGACAGGTGCAGTTATCCTTCTGGAAAGGGAAACGGCTGAGGACGGTTTGGCAGATCGAAAAAGGGGGAAGGAGTTCCCTTCTGGTGGGAACGGCCCATTTTTCCCCCTACAGTTTCAGGAAGGCGCTGGTCAACCTGATCAAAGACGCCGAAACGGTCCTTTTTGAAGGGCCCTTTGACCCGGAGAGCATGGCAACGGTGGTGCGATACGGGCAGCAGGGAGACAATACCCCCTCTCTGTATGAGGCACTCGACCCCACCATCGTCAAGAAGCTCAACAAGCAACTGGCCGCCCTGTACGGCCCCTCCCCTCCGGCTGGCTCCTCCCTGGACATCATCTGCCCGGAGACACCCGATTTCCTGGAACGCCACACGCGGGGGGTCCGTCCCTGGATGGCCTTTTTCACCATCTGGTCCGCCTTGCTCAACTGGAAATATTCCATGGATGTAGAGGCCTACCACATCGCCCAGGAGCTAGGGAAAAAAATCGAATATCTGGAGACCATAGAGGATCAACTGGCGGCCCTCGATGGAATCCCGTTTAACAGCATTGTAAACTATCTCAATCACATCGAGCTTTGGAGCGGCCATAAAGAATTATTCCTGAATGCGTTCCTCGAAGGAGATCTGGAAAAATTCTCGTCCATGACGGGGCAATTCCCGACCCGCTGTGAATCGATCTTCGCGAAACGCGATCCCCTTTTTTTTTCGAGGATCGCGGGTTTCTTCGAAGAGGGGAAAACTACCGCCTTTGTCGGGGTCGGCCATATCGCGGGCATCCGGAAGCTGTTTCTCGATGAAGGATATCAGGTCACGCAGGAAGAGCCATGATCACCGCTGCGCAGGAAGAATACATCGAACGGTATGCGTATGTGCCGGAACACATTCCCCAATACGTCACCCCGATTTCACAGACGGAACCGCATCTCTTCGGAGAATTTCTCGTCTATGCAAAGAAGGACCATTTCATTCTCGTCGGATATCCCTTAAATGAATCCTTTGAAGAGAAACGTCTGGAAAGGGCCCTTGAGGATGCGGTGAAACGCCTCAAACCGGTAAGTGTCTCCCTGATCGCACCTGCGATTCCCCCTTCCCTTCAACAAGGTCCTCATCCTCCCACCGACCATTACTATCGTCTGGACCTGTCAACCATTTCCCTTCCTCAAAAATTGAGAAATATGTTGAGGCGGGCGGGAAGAGAACTCTCTGTGGGAAAGAACCCACATTTTGATCAGGAACACAAGAAGATGGTTGAGGAATTCCTGAAGAGCCATTCAGCGGATGAGGCAACCCGGTTCATCTTTCAGAGAATCGATACCTATCTCTCCTCATCAAAGACGGCTTCGATCTTCGAGGCAAGAACCGGCGACGGGGATCTCGTTGCCTTCGACGTTGCCGAACTTAAACCGAGGGACTATGCCGTGTACATGTTTAACTTCAGATCTGAATCTCGTTATATCCCGGGGGCTTCGGATCTTCTGCTTTCCGCTGTAATGCAGCAGGCAATCACGGAGGGGAAAAAATATATCAACCTGGGGCTGGGCATCAATCCGGGGGTCACCTTCTTTAAAGAGAAGTGGGGGGGCGTCGTCTTTCTCCCCCATGCCTTCTGCCTGTATCATCCAACCAGAAAAGGGCTTCTGGAGATGCTTCTCCAGAGACTATAGGGTGATAAAGTCATGATCAAAAAAATATTTGGCAAGTTTCTGCAAGGAAGAAAAAAGAAGCCCTTTTCAGCCTGGCAGATTGAATTGACCACACGGTGTCCTCTCCTTTGCAAGATGTGCATCCGCGCAGAAAGTACGGAATGGCAATTCCAGGATATGCCTCTTGAGGATTTCAAAAAAACCCTTCCTTACCTGAAGGATGTTGAAACCGTTGTACTCGAGGGTTGGGGCGAATCCCTGCTCCATAAGGATCTTTCTGAATGCATCAGGCTGGTTAAAAAGGAGTGGTCCCAGGTAGGTTTCGTCACCAGCGGGATGGGATTAACAAAGAATCGTGTCTCCGAACTCATAGAGGTGGGCATTGATTTTGTGGGTTTCTCGATCGCGGGAACAACCACGGAAACACACGATGCCATTCGGGTCAACTCCCACCTCCCAGAGGTTCTTGACGCCATTCGTCTATTTCAGGAAGAGCAAAAACGCCGGGGGATCCTTAGACCTAAAATGCACCTCATCTTTCTCATGGTCAAAGACAATGTTCATGAAGTTCCCTCGGTCCCCTCTTTTGCAAAAGAAGCGGGGATTGAGGAGGTCGTTATCACGAATATCTGTCATACGATCAATCTCTGGCAGGAAACACAGAGGGTCTTTGTCTGGGAGAATGTCAAGAGCCAATACGAAGAGATCGTCAAGCAGGCGGAAGTCAATGCGCGAAAGTTAAACATTCGGCTCAAGAAACCGGACCTGACTGCTTTCAATGTGCCCGTGTGTGCGGAAAATCCGCTCCGTAACCTTTACATATCCGCAGAAGGAGAGGTCTCCCCCTGCGTCTATCTCTACCCTCCTCTTCCCTCACCTTTTAGACGCATCTTCTGTGAGAAGGAATACAGGACCGATAAGGTCAGTTTCGGAAACATCTTCAAAGAGCCTTTCTCTGCGATATGGAACAGCAGCAATTATAAAGAGTTTAGAAACCGGTTCATTGAAAGGGAAAAGGAGTACAAGGAAACGTATTTTTCACTATGGGACAGTCCGGGGTTGAAAAACCCTAAGGACAATGCTTTTTCGGAACCTCCGGAGCCGTGCAAAACCTGTCATAAAATCCTTGGAATTTGATAAAGGTTTGGAATATATGACAAACCATGTCTCGGGCAGAAATCTCCGATGCTGCCGCACATTTTTTTATTTATTTATTGCAATAAGGCAATTCCTCTGCTATACATGTCTATACGTTTGAATTCATCCCACAAGGAGGAGGTAAGGTTTATGGCGAAAAGAGAGACACCCCTTCTGGATCAACTGGAAGGGGGGAAATGGCCCAGCTTCGTTAAGGATATAAAGCAGGCAGCAGAGAAGAAGCCTATGGTGGAAGATCTTCTCCACCAGTTGGGACTTTCCTATAAAGTGTTGGTTAAAAGAAGGAATGGATGTTCGCCGGCCATTACAGAGGGGTGAGTGTCTTGGATGTGAAAACAGGGCTACGTTTGTGGGGGTGAGAATATTTTTTACAAACAGGAGGTAGGTGGATGGCAGACTATTATATCGATCTCTTTCTCGATGATGAGAAGATCAAAAAGGTTGAAGGCGCCGGACTGGCCGGCGAGATCAAGGAAGTTGATGGTAAAAAGTTGGTTCAGGTAGGTCTTACCAGCAAGGAACAAAAGAAGCTTGTCAAGGGTTTCCCGGACTTGACCTTCGATTCTTCAAATGCCTGTGTACTTCCGGAGCAGGCAGAGAATATCCTGATGAATCTTATCGTGGGGATGAAGACCTTGGATGTGATGAAGGGAGCCATTATGAAACTCTACAACCCTCTTTCAGGTAGAGAGCTTCGTGCAAAGGTCTTTTAACTCATGGAGGGGAATTTAAGTGGCTGGGCTTACCATCGAGGAGGAGGAGAGAAAGAAGGCCGTTTTCGATGCCATGTCGGCGAGGAGCCGTAAGAGGATCCTCGATAAAGGATACGAAAAGTGGGATCCTTTCATTATGCCGAAGGATCCAATGGACATCAGGATGGCTCAGGGCAGAGAAGCAGCTTTGTCACTGATGAGGAGATTTTTGCAAACATGCCCTCACAAAGAATACAGTAACGCTTACGGCCAAGGGGCGTGGGAGATTTGCATGGGGATTATGGGTGGCGACGACCGATGTAAGGGGATATACGATTTTTCCTGCTGGTACCGTGATATCTTGAAAAATGGCGAGTTATGAGGGAAGGGGTCCCCACTTCCCGCTGATTTCACGGGTGGTGAGATTTTTGGGGAGGGGGTGAAGGGAGCGGCAGTTCAAAAGATCAGGGATTTTAAGATGGTGTTTTTTTACCTGGGGGCAGGATGAACCGAAAGGGGAAATCCCCACAGATTACTTTAAGGAGGGGAGGTATTTTGATGGCAAAGCGTAAGACTCCGATGCTTGATGAGTTAGAAAACGGAAAATGGCCGAGTTTTATTTCTGATATAAAACAGGAGGCCGAGGCGAGAGAAAAAACCAACGTTGATTTGCAGGCGCCGAAGGAGGTTTGTAATGATCTCCTCGATATTCTGGAACTCTCCTATAAAGATAGGGAGGGACACTGGAAACACGGTGGCGTTGCAGGTGTTTTTGGGTATGGCGGCGGTGTTATTGGTAGATACTGTGACCAGCCTGAACAATTTCCGGCGGCAAAAGATTTTCATACCCTCCGTGTAAATCAACCTTCCAGTTATTTTTATAAGACTGAATACTTAAGACAATTGTGCGAGTTGTGGGAGAGACGGGGCAGCGGCCTCACCAACATGCATGGTTCCACCGGGGATATCATCTTATTAGGCACAACCACACCACAGTTGGAAGAGGTCTTCTGGGAGCTTACCCATAACCTCAAGCAGGACCTTGGCGGTTCAGGCTCCGTCCTCCGGTCGCCCAATTGCTGTATAGGAAAGGCCCGCTGTGAGTTTGCCTGCTACGATACCCAGCAGGCGTGCCGTGCCCTTACCATGGAATACCAGGACGAATTGCACCGGCCCGCATTTCCGTATAAATTCAAATTCAAGTTCGATGGTTGTCCCAACGGCTGTGTAGCCTCTATTGCCAGGGCGGACATGTCCGTGATCGGTACCTGGCGGGATGACATCCGGATTGATCAGAAGGCGGTGCAGGCTTATGTGGGAGGAGAATTCAAGCCGGATGCGGGAGCACACGCCGGCCGGGACTGGGGTCCTTTCGATATCGAGAAAGAGGTGATCGATCTCTGTCCCACCCATTGCATGGCCTGGAATGGGGAAAAACTTGGGATCAACAACAGGGAATGCAACCGTTGTATGCATTGTATCAATACGATGCCCAGAGCCTTGAGGATTGGAGAGGACACAGGGGCCTCTATCCTCTTTGGCGCTAAGGCCCCGATTCTGGAGGGCGCCCAGCTTGGTACATTGACGATACCGTTTATGAAGATTGAGGAGCCGTACGATGAGCTTAAGGGACTGATTGAAAAGGTATGGGATTGGTGGTCTGAAGAGGGCAGGAACCGTGAACGCCTCGGTGAACTGATACAGCGCATGGGCTTTGCCAAATTTCTCGAGGTTTGCGAAATAAAGGCGGATCCCCGTATGATTAGAGAACCCAGGTCGAACCCTTACATCTTCTGGAAGGAAACGGACGTTCCGGGAGGATGGGAGCGGGACATTAAAGATTTCAGGAAAAAACACCAGAAATAGGAGGTTTGAAAAATGGGTTACGATGCAAGCAATCCGATGAAGGACAGAATCACCGATGTCGGTCCTCGAGATTACAAAGAGTTTTTGCCCCCCGTCATCAAGAGAAATTTTGGGAAGTGGCTGTACCATGAGATCCTGGAACCAGGCGTGCTGGTGCATGTCTCCGCGGCGGGCGAGAAAGTTTACACAGTGAGGGTGGGTGGCGCACGGCTGATGAGTATCACCCATATCCGTGAGATATGTGATATTGCCGATAAACACTGTGATGGATATGTAAGATGGACTACCCGCAATAACATCGAGTTTATGGTCGATGATGAGGCAAAGTTAAAGCCCCTGATGGAGGATCTGGAAAAGAGGAAATTTGCCGGTGGATCGCTTAAGTTTCCCCGGGGCGGCACCGGGGCCGGTCTTACCAACATCGTTCATACCCAGGGGTGGCTTCATTGCCATACCGCGGCTACTGATGCCTCGGGTGTGGTAAAGGCGGTCATGGATGAATTATATGATGATTTTGGGAGGATGAGATTTCCCGCTCATGTCCGGATTTCACTGGCCTGTTGCCTCAATATGTGCGGCGCCGTTCACTGTTCTGATATCGCCATTTTGGGCGTTCACCGCAAGCCCCCCATGGTGGATAATGAGTATTTGGCCAATATGTGCGAGATTCCTCTGGCGGTTGCGGCGTGTCCTACGGGGGCTATTAAGCCGGCTACCGTGGAGGGCAAGAAGAGCGTGGCGGTTAATGATGAGAAGTGTATGTACTGCGGCAATTGTTTCACCATGTGTCCCTCTATGCCCTTAGCGGATGAAGAGGGAAGCGGTGTGGCCATCCTGGTGGGGGGTAAACTTTCGAACCGGATCAGCGTGCCGATGTTTTCCAAGGTCGTGGTTCCTTTCCTTCCCAATGAGCCCCCCCGCTGGCCGCAGACGGTGGAGGCGATCAAAAAAATCCTCTATACCTATGTGGAAGATGCGAAGAAATATGAACGTCTCGGTGATTGGGCCGCAAGGATCGGCTGGGAAAGGTTCTTTGAAAAGACGGGCCTGCCGTTTACAGAACATCTTATTGACGATTACCGTTTTGCTTACACAACTTGGCGTACCAGCACACAGTTTAAATTTTGAAGAAAAGAGGCGTTAGATGGGTACAGAAGAGGATAAGCAGCTTATCATCGAGACCCTGAAGGCCAAGAAAACGAAGACGAAGTTCTATTTACGCGACTTCAATAAGATCTTTCCTGAGAGAAGGCCAAGGGAAGTAAGTAAGCTTGTAAATGGGATGGTAACGGAGGGTATCCTTGAGTACTGGTCCAGTGGCAGCACTACAATGATCGGTCTCAAGGGTGCAGGCGTGCAGCACGAAGCGGAAGACAGGGAAGAATAGAGCGGAGAGATGATTGTAGACCGTCCAAGGATAGTTTTCTCCGCATTGCGAGGAAATTCAGGAAAGACCTTCTTGACCGTGGGCGTGGGGGCTTGCCTTCGCCAGAGGGGAAAGACGGTATCTCCTTTTAAAAAGGGTCCCGATTATATAGATGCTGCCTGGCTTGAAATGGCAACGGGTCGTCCCTGCTATAATCTGGATCTCTTCCTGATGGAAAGGGAGGGGCTCATCTCTTCCTTTTCCACCCGCGTGCGGCAAACCGATGGCGCCTTGGTGGAAGGCAACAGAGGTCTTTTCGACGGTATGGACCGCGAGGGAAGTTACAGCACGGCGGAGCTTGCCAAGTTGCTACAGGCGCCGGTCATATTGGTAGTGGACTGCAGCATGGCAACACGCACTGTAGCCGCCATGATTCTCGGCTGTCAATATTTCGATCCTCAGGTTGCGATAAAGGGTGTTATCCTGAATCGGATCGGAGGGACGCGTCACGAATCCATTATCCGTTCCGCCATAGAAGATCATTGTGGAGTGGCTGTGTTAGGGGCTATTCCTAAGATCAAGGGAGGGGGCTTTCCGGAGAGGCATATGGGTCTCGTCCCCCCGCGGGAACATCCGGGGGCCGCCCGGGCGATAGACGAGGCTGCCCGCATCGTTGATCGGTACGTGGATGTGGGTCGATTGTGGGAGATTGCCCGGGGGGCGCCCGCCGTTTACTTCGACGATCCGGACAGGAGGGAAGGAGAGCAGGTTGTCTGCCCGTCGAGACAACCGAGAATCGGTTTTATCAGGGATTCTGCCTTCTGGTTCTACTATCCGGATAATCTGGAAGCCCTTAAAAAATCAGGGGCATCTCTGGTAGAGTGCAGCGCCCTTCACGACAGGGAACTTCCTCCGGTAGATGCCCTTTACATTGGAGGCGGTTTTCCCGAGACCCATGCAGCGTCTTTGGCTGCAAACGCTGGTTTCCGTAAATCTCTCCGTGAAGCTGTGGAGACGGGGCTTCCCGTTTATGCAGAGTGCGGCGGCCTGATGTATCTGGGGAAAGAGCTGATTGTGGAAGAGAAGACATTTCCCATGGCGGGGGTATTTCCTTTGCGCTTTGTGTTAGACGGAAGTCCTCAGGGTCACGGGTACACCATCCTTGAGGTTGATACGCCTAATCCCTATTTTCCCACAGGGGAGATCCTTCACGGTCATGAGTTTCATTACTCCCACATCCCGGATTGGGAGGAGGGGAGGTTTACGTTGGCCTTTAATGTGAGGCGGGGGCAGGGTATCCATGGGAAAAGGGATGGTCTGTGCTACAAGAATGTCCTGGCTACCTATTCCCACCTCCATGCCGCGGGAGCGAAAGGCTGGGCCAAGGCCTTATGGGAACAGGCCATTTATTATAAGAGAAACATATTATTAGAGCAATCCATGGTGGTGAATGAGGCGCCGGTTGTCACAGACTCGGGGACATGATGCCGCATCGTGTCCCCGCGACGTCAAGACGCGTGTCTTCGCCGGAGCTTATAAGTTTGCCTTAGTAGAATCAACAAAAAATAAAAGAAGGAGGTAGTAAAGATATGCCGCAGTTAGAGGTTGAAGGAAAGGCTTATGAGGTTGATGAGGACGGTTTCCTGCAGGAACTTGATAAATGGAGTAGAGACTTTGCACAGGGTTACGCTGCCATAGAAGGTATCGAGGGAGTGCTTACCGAGGAGCATTGGAAACTTATAGATTACATAAGGAACTACTATACCCAGTTCGGCATCGCTCCCATGATCAGAAAGATGTGTAAAGATACGGGATTGAGTCTCAAACAGATTTATGAACTCTTTCCCTCAGGACCGGCGAAGGGGGCGTGCAAACTCGCCGGCCTTTCGAAACCGACGGGATGCGTCTAAAGACGCCGCCCACTGTGCCACTATGACAAAAGCAGTCCCGCTCAGAGAAAAGCGGGACCGACCTTTTTTCAGGGGAGTCGTCCCGTAACCGACGAAGTGAAGCTCCCAGACTCCAAAGCGACGCCTCCGGGTTGCGCTTCCAGTCAAAATAGGGATTCTGCTCATGGCAAATGAATTGAAGGTGAACGAGAAAATCATCCGCTTGATGGTCGGATTCATCACCGATATCGGCAATATGGATGGGATTGTCTATTACGCCCGGCCGGATCTGGCGTTGGGATCCGGATTCGGCACGGCGATTTCCACCCAAGGAGGCCCCAAGGTGCAAGAGGAGTTGAAGAAATTCGGCAACGCCAGTACAACCGATGTCGTCGTCACCGGCGGAGGCAACCTTCAGGCCAAGTACATCCTGCACGCGGTGGGACCCCGGTTCCAGGAGGAGGACAGCGAGGAAAAACTGAAGACAACCATGCTCAATACGCTAAGGAAGGCGGAGGAGCATCAGATGCAGAAGATCGTTTTTCCTGCCATGGGAGCGGGGTTCTATGGGATTCCCCTGGAGGTAAGCGCCCGCGTAACCCTGGAAGCCGTCAGGACGTTTTTGGAGAAAGCCAACACACTGCGAGAAGTTGTTTTTTGCCTTCGCGACTCCCGGGAGTTTAAGGTTTTTCAGGCGCATCTTCAGAAGATGTTGTGACCACAACCGGGAAGATTAAAGGGGATTTCCCCTCAAGCAAATAGAGTTTCCTGCTTCACATTCTTTCAGTAAAGCATGCAGGCAGGCAGTAGAGGAGGATGGGATGAGCGAAACCCTTCGTTTTGTTTCCGATGATTTGCAACTGATGGCCTTAGGTTTTATGGCCCTCGTTTATATACTGCGTATCCGGTGGCTGCTGAAATTCAAGGCATCCGGGGACAGGCAGGCGCGGTCAGAAAATAGGAGCGCCTCTTCGTTCAAGGGGGTTGTCTATTCCTGGGCAAACGTCGCCATGCCCTGGTCCATGGAGAGCACCCGTCACATGTCTTTTTTCTACATTCAATTCGTGGTCTTCCATGTGGCCGTGGCCGCCAATATCGGAATGTCCTTTGTTATCCCGTACGCGCCCGGTTTGATGAAACCCGTGATTGTGGTCCGCCTTCTCCAGATCCTGTTTGCCGCGGCTTGCGCCATCGGCTGCTACCGGATGTACCGCCGTCTCAGCAACCCGGCGATGCGCCTGATAAGCACCCCGGATGACTTTTTTTCCCTGGCCCTGCTGACTCTCTGGCTGTTCGCTTCCCTATTTGCGGCCCCGAACCGCCCGGATCTGGGAGAAGGTCCGCTGATGGTCTATTTCATCATGACCGCCTTCTTTTTGGTCTATGTCCCCTTCAGCAAAATCTCCCACTATCTCTATTATCCCTTTACCCGCTTCTATTTTGGAAGAACCATGGGCCACCGAGGCATCTACCCGATCAAACGGGTTCCGCAAACGAAAAACGCCGCAGTGAAGGGATAATATCGCATCAGGAGTAAAAATGGCTGTAAGTGCAAGATCCCATAAAGCCGAGAAATTCGTCGAAAGATTACGTAAAAAACTCAACCGCCAAATGGTGGGCTCCCTGGCGGGTTGCGTTCACTGCGGCATGTGCACGAATTCCTGTCACTACGTCCTTGCAAACCCGGACGATCCGACCTATGCCCCGGCTTATAAGGCGGATCAGATTCGAAAGATCTTCAAGCGCAACATTGACTGGACGGGAAGAATTTTCCCCTGGTGGGTGCATGCCGAGGACATCCGCACCGATGAGGATCTGGCAGCACTCAAGGATATCGTCTTCGGAAAATGCACGAACTGTCGAAGATGCTCTCTCAATTGCCCCATGGGGGTCGATTTTGCCACGCTCAACCGGATGGCGCGAGGATTGCTGGTTTCCGTCGGCGTCATGCCGGAGGGGGTGGCCGTCGTCAGCAAGGATCAGTGGGAGGTGGGAAACCAGATGGGTGTGCTGCCGCAGGACTACCTGGAGACACTCGAATGGCTGTCCGACGAATTGGAAACCGAGTTCAAAGATACCGCGGCGAGGATTCCCATCGACAAGATGGATGCAAATATCGTCTATGCCATTAATCCCCGGGAGATCAAATACGATCCCCGAACGATAACCGATGCGGCCCGTATTTTCTATATTGCTGGGGAGAATTGGACCATGCCCAGCGAGGGATGGGACATGACCAATTTCGGACTCTTCTCCGGAGATGATGAGCTGGGCGGGGCGGTCGCTCAGCGGGTCTACGAGAAGGTCATTGAACTGAGGGGGGAAAAGCTGGTGTTATCCGAATGCGGGCATGGATACCGCTCTACCCGGTGTGAAGGGCCGAACTGGTTGGGATATGGGGTGCCCTTTGTCATAGAAAGTTCGGTTCTGACCATGCTCCGTTACATCAAGGAAGGTCGGATTCGGGTCGATAAAGAAAAAAATAGAGCTACGGTTACTTTCCATGATTCCTGCAACAATGCCCGAAGCTGCGGATTCTACGAGGAACCGCGGGAGCTCTTGAACCTTCTGGTTACCGATTTTCGGGAGATGTATCCGAATCGTGCGGAGAATTTTTGCTGCACGGGCGGGGGAGGGGCGATGTCCATGTCGGAATATACCCCCCAACGCCTGAAATCGGCCATCATTAAGGCTGACCAGTTGAAGGCCACGGGCGCGAAAACCGTTGTTACTTCCTGCCACAATTGTGTGGACGGTCTAACCGACGTGATCCGACATTACAAGCTAGGCATGAAGGTGACCCAATTGGTCAACCTGACGGCCAACGCCTTGGTGATCCCGGAGAGGGTCGTTGTACCGGTTGAAGTACAGATCCCGTTTGTAACCATGCCGCTGCAGGGATTCAAGATTCTGGTCGTGGATGATGAGCCGGATATCCTGACCTTCCTCGCTGCGGTTTTGGAGGATCAGGGAGCTACGGTGATTCAGGCGGCCGATGGCGAGCAGGCGTTGGCGTTGACAATCCAGGAGAAACCTGATCTGGTTACACTCGACCTGTCCATGCCGGGGAGAAATGGCGGATACGTATTTGAGGAGATCCGGAACAATCCGGAGATTGCCTCCACAAAAGTCTGTATCATTACCGGAAAGCCTGAGTTGCGGCGGCTCATTTACGAGCGTCCCGTCACCCCTCCCGATGGGTATCTCGATAAACCGATCAATGAAGAATCGCTGTTGACAAATGTCCGGATGATCCTTGAGCTGAAACATCCTCATGGGCACGCGTAAGGACACGGGGAAAAAGGTGTTTGATGATTGATAATCCTTATAAAAACTACTTCGAAATGATGCCGGCCTACGTGACGATCCTGAATCCGGATCTGCGGATCGTTGAGGCGAACCAGCGCTTTCGCCAAGACTTTGGAGATTTTGAGGGGCGGTACTGCTTTCAGATCAATCAGCACCGGTCGGAGCGCTGTGAGCATTGTCCGGCGGAGCGCACCTTCCGGGATGGGTTACATCACGGGATCGAAGAGAAATTCATCAACCACTTGGGAAATGAAATTTTCCTGCTCATATACACCACGCCAATTACCAATGAAGCCGGTGAAATAACCCATGTCATGAAAATGGCAACGGATATCACCGAAATCAAACTTTTGCAGAATCAAATTCGGGACAGCCGGGAACGATACCGCCAACTTTTTGAAGAGGTGCCCTGCTACATTTCAATTCAGGATCCCAATCTACGGATCGTGGAGGCGAATCGGCGGCTCCGGGAAGATTTCGGGACTTCGCCGGGGGAAAAATGCCATCAAACTTACATGCACCGGACGGAGGCGTGCGTTCCCTGCATCGTGAAACAAACGTTTGGAGACGGCCAGGTCCACCAGTCGGAGGAAGTGATGACGTCCCAAAAAGGGGACCAAGTTAACGTTCTGGTGTATACGGCCCCCGTGCGGAATGCAGAAGGGCAGATCAAGAACGTAATCGAGATGAGCACCAACATTACCCAGATTCGCCAGCTCCAGTCCCAGCTAACTTCCCTCGGGTTGGTGATCGGTTCGATCTCCCATGGAATCAAGGGGCTCCTGACGAGTCTCGACGGTGGGGTGTACCTGGTCAATACGGGACTTGCGAAAAACGATCGGGCGCGTTTCGAACAAGGTTGGAAGATGGTGGAGCGGAATATTACCCGGATTCGGAGGATGGTGCTGGACCTGCTCTATTATGCCAAGGACCGGGTGCCGGAATTGGAAAAGACATCCGCTCTTGCGGTGGCGGAAGAAGTTTGTGAAGTGATGCGGGGAAAAGCAGCGGAAATGGGAATCGACTTCAATTGCGAGTTCGATCGCAAGGCCGGAGAATTTGATGTCGATCCCAAAGCGATCCGTTCCTTGCTAATCAACCTCGTAGAGAACGCCATCGATGCCTGCCGGGTGGACAAGAAGAAAAACGCCCATCAGGTGCGCATGGGATTGAAGGGCTATCCGGAGTACATCGAATTTGACGTGGCGGACAACGGTATCGGCATGGACCAGGAAATCCGGGAACGGGCCTTCAGCCTCTTCTTCTCTTCGAAAAGGGGAAGCGGAACGGGCCTGGGGCTTTTTATCTCCAACAAAATAGCGCAGGCCCATGGCGGGGGAATAAAAATAGATTCGGAGTTGAATAAGGGAACCCGCATGATCGTAAAACTTCCGCGGAATAGTCCATCCTCAGGGACCGAAGCGCCCAAAACTTGATCAAGGAGGGATTGATGGCCAGCCCGAAACGGATTTTGATTGTGGATGACGAGCAGGATATTCGCACCTACCTTTCCACTTTGCTTGGAGATCAGGGGTACGAAACCTTTCAGGCAAAGGATGGAGAAGAGGCGATGCAAAAGCTCCTGGCCGAATCGCCGGACATAATTACGCTCGATATTTCCATGCCGGAGAAATCAGGGGTCAAGTTTTTTCGCGAGATGAAAATGGACGACCGGTGGAAAAATATCCCGATCATCGTTGTCACCGGGATCTCCGAGGACTTCAAGAAATTCATCTCTTCCCGCCATAAGATACCGGCCCCAGAGGGGTTCGTTTCGAAACCCATCAACCAGGAAGAAATTCTGAATCTTGTTCGAATACTCACCCAGCAAGGAAACAGTTAATGGGATTCTATATTTTATCTTATCTGTGCGTTGCGGTGTTCATCCTTGCAACCGGGTACTCGGTTTACAGGCAACTGACCCTTCCCGTCCATGTCCGCTGGGAGATCTACCCCGTCCAGCATGAAACCGCCGCCAAGGCGGCCTATGGTGGTTCCTACCTGGAAGAGGTGAACTGGTGGGAAAAGAAGTACGAAAGCTCGCTGTTCAATGAACTGAAATATATGGGACCGGAGATTTTACTCCTCAGGGGGTTGTGGAAAGAAAACAGGTCCCTCTGGCGCGTCTCCTTCCCCTTTCATTTCGGGTTGTATCTGATGATCGCCACCTTCGGTCTGCTTCTTCTGCATGCCTTCCTCACCCTGTGGGGGATTCCCGCCTTTGCCGCAGGCAGCGCCATAAAAACCCTATTGGACGGCCTCATCGTTTTCACGGGCTGGGTCGGCCTGATCTTGGGAAATATCGGCAGCCTGGGGGTTCTCTACAAACGGCTGACCGACCTGGAGCTGAGAGATTATTCATCTTTTGCCGACTATTTCAATATCGGGTTCATCTTTCTTTTTTTTCTTTCCGCTTTCGTCGCCTGTCTGCTCGGCGATCCATTTCTACAAGGCGCAAAGGCCTATGCCTTTGGCCTGCTGACCGGGGGACATTCTCTGAATTCATATGTTCCGGGTCAAAGCCTTCCGGGAGGGGTGGCCATCGTGTCGGCATCGCTTCTGGTCGCTTATATCCCCTTAACGCACATGTCCCATATGTATATGAAGTATTTCTTATATCACAATGTCAAATGGGATGACGCCCCGAACCGGCGGGGCGGATCGATCGAAGCCGCCATTCGGAAGAATCTTGAACTCAAACCGACCTGGAAGGCAAAACATGTGGAAGCGGACGGACAAAAATCCTGGCGCGATATTGCGTCTTCGGCGCCCAAGGAGATGAAATGAACAAACCCCTGAAACCCTCCGACATGGCCAAGTCGTCCGACTGCTTATGTCACATTGAACCGGGTGAGCTTTCACCGTTGCCTCCTCCCTATGCGGATTTCAATCAGGCGACGATTACCCCTCTGAAACCGGAAAAGGTCAAGAACATTGAGACATCCCTGGACGACACGGTGGCCATCGGCATCCCCAAGCCCGCCAGCAAGGAGGAAGAGGAGGAGCTGGTTCGTCAGTTTCTCTCGGGTCTGAAAAAACTCTTTGAAAAGGAGAACAACTGGACGTTTCTTCAGCCGCTGCTGCTTTCGATGAAACACTGCGCCAAATGCCAGACCTGTTCCAATGCCTGTCCCGTCTATGAAATGAGCGGCCGGAAGGAGATCTATCGGCCCATTTTCCGCGCCGAAGTCTTGCGTCGGATTTACAAAAAGTATCTCAAACCGGGCGGAAAAATCACCGCCAAACTGACCGGCGATATCGATCTGAACTGGACGACGATCGCGCGTCTTGCCGAATTATCCTATCGCTGCACGCTCTGCCGGCGCTGCGCCACGGTTTGCCCGATCGGCGTGGACAATGGCTTGATCACGCACGAAATCCGCAAGCTCTTCTCCCAGGAAATGGGCATTGCCCCCAAGGAGCTCCACGAAAAGGGCTCCGTCCAGCATCTCCGGGTGGGTTCTTCCACCGGCATGAATCCCTTGGCCGCAAAGGACAGCGTCGAGTTCATCCAGGAAGAGATGGAAGAGATTACGGGCTATAAGGTCGAAATCCCCTGGGATGTGGAAGGCGCGGACATCCTGCTGATCCACAATGCTGGTGAAATTCTGTCCTGGCCGGAAAATGTCGGGGCCTTTGCCATCATCTTTCAGGCGGCCGGCGTTTCCTGGACCTTGTCTTCGGAAACCACCGGTTACGATGCGGTCAACTACGGTTTGTGGTATGATGATGTTCAATTTGCACGCGTTGCCGTTAAACATGCCGACATCGCCCGGAGGCTGAAGGTAAAGAAGATTGTCGTGGGCGAATGCGGCCATGCGCATAAAGCGCTGACCGTTACCGCCGACCGTCTGTTGACGGGAGATCTCAATGTTCCACGGGAATCGGCCATGGTCACGCTGGATGACATTGTCATGAGTGGGAAATTACAATTCAATCCCAGCAGAAATAATTTCCCCGTTACCTTGCATGATCCCTGCAACATGGTACGGGCCATGGGGATCGTGGAGCCCCAGCGGCGCATCCTCAGAAAGATCGCCCCGCGATTCCGGGAAATGACGCCTCATGGCGTGGAGAACTACTGCTGCGGCGGCGGTTCCGGTTTCGCCATCATGTCGGGATATAATTTTGCGGAATGGCGAAATCTGGTCAGCAGTCGCAAGAAGTTCCTCCAGATCCTGAATGCCTTTCAGGGCGAACCCCGGGAGACCCCGAAATATGTCTGCGCCCCCTGCTCCAACTGCAAAGGCGCCATCCGGGACATTATCAACTGCTATCATGCGGAGGAGCGCAGCCGTCTGTACTACGGTGGTCTGGTCGATTTGATCGTCAATGCCATGGCGAACATGAAAAAACCGATCATCCGATTCGGCGAGGAGCCATCATGGGCAGCATGAACCTTTGGATATCGCTTATCACCATCCTGATCCTGATCCTGTCGGCTCTGGGAGTAGCATTCAGCACCCTTACCTTTTTCCTGATGGCCGTCCTCCCTTATGCCGCCTTTACGGTCTTCATTGTAGGGTTTATCTATCGCGTCGTCCAATGGGCCAAAGCCCCCGTTCCCTTCCGCATCACGACCACCTGCGGCCAGCAGACCTCCCTCCCCTGGATCAAGAATGCTCCTCTGGAGAGCCCATCCAACATTTGGGGCGTGATCGGGAGGATGGCACTGGAGGTCTTCCTTTTCCGGTCTCTCTTCCGGAACACGAAGGTGGACATCCTGCAAAAGCGGCCCGTGTACGGCAGCGCCAAATGGCTCTGGTTTTTCAGTCTTCTCTTCCATTGGTCGCTTCTGATCATCTGGCTCCGGCACCTGCGTTTTTTCATCGAACCGATTGCCCTCTGGATCAACGGCCTCTCGGCGGTCGACGGATTCTTCAAGATCGGCGTCCCGACCCTCTATTTGAGCGACGCCGCCATCCTCGCGGGGCTGACGTTTCTCTTCCTCCGCCGGATTGTCGTCCCGCAGTTGCGCTACATCTCCCTTGTCACCGATTACTTTGCGCTCCTGCTGCTGCTGGGTATCGTGACCACGGGCCTCCTGATGAGGCACTTCTTCCCCGCCGATCTTCTCCAGGTGAAGAATCTGGCCCTGGGGTGGGTCACCTTTGCCCCAGCCGCCCCCAAGGGGGTCGGTAAGGTCTTTTACATCCATCTGTGCTTCGTTTTTACGCTTTTGACCTGGTTTCCCATGAGCAAGCTGATGCATATGGGAGGGATCTTCCTGAGCCCGACAAGAAACCTCGCCAACGACAACCGCATGAGGCGGCATCTCAACCCCTGGAACGCCCCAGTCAAGGTCCACACGTATGAGGAATACGAGGACGAGTTCCGGGACAAGATGAAGCTGGCGGGACTGCCGGTGGAGAAGGAGTAACGATGTCCTTTGCCAAGATACCCAAGCCTGATGACCTGATCGCGATCCAGTACGAACCGCCGGAGACGCCCTGGATGGAGACCCCCGCCGTTTTCCGGCCGGGGACCTGGAGCTACAGCGGCACGGCAAAGAGCCTGACCGCCCTTGGCCTTCCGAACCCGCGATCCTGGCAGCCCCCTGACGAGGACTGGAAACTGCCGGAGAACTGGAAGGAGATCATCCTGGAGGGCATGAGGGAACGCCTGGAAAAGTACCGATCTTTTAAGCTCTTCATGGATGTCTGCGTCCGGTGCGGCGCCTGTGCGGACAAATGTCACTTCTACATCGGCTCCGGAGATCCGAGAAATATGCCCGTCCTTCGGGCAGAACTCCTGCGTTCCGTCTATCGCCGCTATTTTACCAAATCGGGAAAGCTCTTCGGGAGGCTCGCCGGCGCCCGGGACCTGACGGTCGATGTCCTCAAGGAGTGGTTCTACTACTTCTACCAGTGCACGGAATGCCGCCGGTGTTCCGCCTTCTGCCCCTTCGGCATCGACCAGGCGGAGATCACCATGATGGGCCGGGAGCTCCTCAACCTCGTCGGCTGCAACATCAACTGGGTCACCGAACCGGCAGCGAACTGCTTTCGAACGGGAAACCACCTCGGCATCCAGCCCGGCGGCATCAAGGACATACTCGATTTTTTTGCGGACGACATCGAGGACCGGACCGGCGTGCGCGTGGAGGTCCCCCTCAACAAAAAGGGCGCGGAGATCCTCTTCGTCACGCCCTCCGGCGACTACTTCGCCGACCCCGGGACCTACACCTGTATGGGCTACATGATGCTCTTCCACGAAATCGGTCTGAACTACACCTTCAGCACCTACGCCTCCGAGGGGGGTAACTTCGGCCTGTTCTCCTCTCACGAGATGATCAAGCGCCTCAACGCCAAGATCTATGCGGAGGCAAAGCGGCTGGGGGTCAAATGGATCCTTGGCGGCGAGTGCGGCCACATGTGGCGGGTCATCCAGCAGTATATGGACACCATGAACGGCCCCGCGGATTTCCTCGAAGAGCCGGTTTCCCCCATAACCGGGACGCGGTTCGAAAACGCCCGCTCCACGAAAATGGTCCATATCGTCGAGTTCACCGCCGATCTGATCCGGAACGGGAAACTGAAGATCGACCCGTCCCGGAACGACGCCCAGAGGGTCACGTTTCACGATTCCTGCAACCCGGCCCGTGCCATGGGACTGTTCGAAGAGCCCCGTTACATCATCAACCATGCCTGCAACCATTTCTACGAGATGGCCGAGGATACCATCCGGGAAAAGACCCTGTGCTGCGGCGGCGGTGCGGGACTCGGAAACGACGAGAACCTGGAGATGAGGATGCGCGGCGGGATGCCTCGGGCTATGGCCGTCAAACAGGTAAAGGAAAAACACGGGGTGAACCGCCTGGCCTGTATCTGCGCCATCGACCGGGCGACGCTGCCCCCCCTGATGGACTACTGGGTGCCCGGCGTGACCGTATCGGGCGTCCACGAACTGCTGGCCAACGCCCTCGTCATGACGGGGGAAAAGGAAAGAACGACGGACCTGCGCGGGGAACCACTTGAAGGAAAGGCAGTCGATGAAACTCTATAACCGGGGAATGATCATCGCCGGGATTGTGGTCTTTTTGATCGTGGCCACCTTCCCGTTCTGGTCCGGCAGGGGAAAGGTCGTTCCCCCGCCGGACCTGAAGCTCGATACGCCCGCCATCCAGCGGCTGAAGGAAAAGCTCTGTGTGGAGCCGGCCCCGTATATGAGAGCCAACCATATGAAACTCCTTGCTGTCTGGCGAGACGACGTCGTCCGGGAAGGGAAACGGACCTACACGGCGGCGGACGGGCGGGTTCATAACATCAGTCTCACCGGGACCTGCCTGGAATGTCACAGCAACAAGAAACAGTTTTGCGACCGATGCCACGATTATTCCGGGGCCAAACCCGCTTGTTGGAGTTGTCATATCATACCCGAGGAGGTCCGGTGATGGCGCCTACCCGAAGAGAATTCCTGAAGATAGCGGGGGTTTCTGCCATCGGCCTGGTTCTTCCCCCTCTGCCCGGCCTATCGGCCGCCAAAGGGGATCTCAAGGCACAGGCGGGCCTGAACGAAAAAGCCCATGGGGCGCCGCTCACAGCCGGACGCTGGGCGATGGTGGTAGACGCAAGAAAATGCCGTCCCGGCTGCACGGACTGCATCACCGCCTGCCACCTTGAGCACAATGTGCCCGATTTCGGCAACCCCAAGGATGATGTCCACTGGATCGGCCTCGAAAAGATTAAACATATCTTTCCCGCAGAGGCCCATCCCCGGCTGCCGGAATCGATCACGAAGCTTCCTGTCCCGGTTCTCTGCAACCACTGCGAGAACCCGCCCTGCGTACGGGTCTGTCCGACGCAGGCGACCTTCAAAAGGGCGGACGGGATCGTGATGATGGACTATCACCGCTGCATCGGGTGCCGGTTCTGCATGGCCGCTTGCCCCTACGGGTCCAGAAGCATGAACTACCGTGATCCCCGGCCGTTCATCCGCAAAATCAATCCGGCTTTTCCGATACGGACCAAGGGCGTAGTGGAAAAATGCAATTTCTGCGAGGAAAGGCTTGCACAGGGGATCCTTCCCGCCTGTGTCATCGCCTGTAAGGACAAGGCTCTGGCGTTCGGCGATCTGGAAGATCCCCGTTCAGACGTCCGGCTCATTCTTGACAAAGGCCTGTCTCTCCGGCGAAGACCGGAACTGGGAACAGGACCTCAGGTCTATTATATTTTGTGAGGCTGCCGTGCTCGAAAAAGCCCTGAAAGGAAGTCGCGGATACGGAATCTGGGTGGCATTTCTGCTGCTCCTGGTTGCGATCGGTTTTTTCTTCTACCTGAAACAGCTCGATTACGGTCTGGGGATCACCGGCATGAGCCGGGACGTCTCGTGGGGGCTCTATATCGCCCAGTTCACCTTTCTTGTCGGGATTGCGGCATCGGCGGTCATGCTGGTTCTGCCTTACTATCTCCATGACTTCAAGGCATTCGGAAAGATCACGATCCTCGGGGAATTTCTGGCCGTCTCCGCTGTAACGATGTGCGTCACTTTCGTCTTCGTCGATCTCGGCCGGCCCGACCGGGCTATAAATCTACTCCTTTACCCTTCCCCGGGATCCGTGCTGTTCTGGGATGTGATCGTCCTGAACGGTTATCTTTTGTTAAACATTATAACCGGCTGGACAGTCCTTGAAAGCGACAAGAAAGGCGTACCACCGCCGGCATGGGTGAAGCCCCTGATTTACCTGTCCATTCCTTGGGCCATCAGCATCCATACCGTCACGGCCTTCATCTACTCGGGTCTGCCGGGGAGGAGTTTCTGGCTCATGCCGACCATGGCGCCGCGCTTTCTCGCCTCCGCCTTCGCCTCCGGTCCGGCACTGCTGATCCTGCTCTGCCTGATCCTGAGGCGGTTCGGCCGGTTTGACGCCGGGGAAAAGGCGATCCAGACACTGGCCAAGATCGTGGCCTACGCCCTGGCGACGAGCATCTTCTTTGTCCTGGTGGAGCTCTTCACCGCCTTCTACAGCCAGATACCGGGGCACATGCAGCATCACCTGTATCTTATTGCGGGCCTCGACGGCCACAACGTCATCGCCCGGTGGATGGCCGTGTCGGCATTAACCGCCGTAGCCGCCCTCATTCTTTTGATCATCCCCCAAACGAGAAAGAGGGAACCCCTTCTGGCCGTGGCCTGCATCGGTGTGTTCCTGTCGCTCTGGATCGAGAAGGGCCTAGGCCTCGTGGTGACGGGCTTCGTGCCTTCCCCCCTGGAGAGGATCGCCGATTATACCCCGACCGGGCCGGAGATCGCCATCACAACCGGGGTCTGGGCCATGGGGCTGCTGCTGATTACGATCTTCTACAAAATTTTCGTTTCCGTGAGAAATGACGAATGACATGAACATTTTCAGGTGGACACGATCCGGCACAAACGACCCGCCCGACGAGATGACCTGCGGAAACTGCCAACACTTCGATGACGACCCCCAACGGCTGGAAGAGGCATTTCCGGGGATCAACAGTCTGAGTTCAGTTCGTGGGTGCAGCCGAGGAGACGCCGGCATCTGCAACTACCGCAACCTCTATCTCCTGCCGGTTCACAGTTGTCCGGACTTCCTGCGCAAATCGCAGCCCTCTTGAACGCCAGCCTTCAGAGCGTCATTCCGTCCATTGGCCGGAACTGACCGACATCGGCGTGAGTACACTGGAGGAACTTCTGAAGATTTTGCCGGCGTAACACTTCAAGATTCGCCTTCGGAAGCGGTCATCGTGGACAAAGGCAACGCCTTTTCGACACAAAAGGTTATGCTAAAATCTCCTTGACAGACAAGGGCTCCATTCGTATTCTCCCCGCACATAAAGCGAGTCTTTAACAATCATCATAAACTTGCCAAAGGAGTACCCGATGGACAAGAAGGACGCCATCCGAATCGTTGCAGTAGGAGCAAATGCAGCCGGTCTCAGAGCCGCCGCCCGGGCAAAGAGGCTTTTACCCCATGCCGCTGTCACCGTTATCGATCGCGGCAAATTCATTTCTTATGGGGCCTGCGGGATGCCCTATCTGGTTTCCGGAGACATCGAGACTGCCGATAAGCTCCGCGAGACGGCGTATGGCGTGATCCGGGACCCGGATTTCTTCCGGAAGGCCAAGGGACTTGAGGTTGTTGTCCAAACCGAGGTGGAACGGATCGACCGGGAAGTTCGCAGAGTCGTCTGCAAATCCCTTCTGAGCGGAGAGACCAAAGAGTATCCTTACGACAAATTGATCCTGGCCACCGGAGCCGCTCCTATCGTGCCTTCCGGAACCCCCAAGAACAGCCCTCGTGTATCCACTTTCAAGATTCTTGAAGATGCGATTGTCTTACGGAAGGCTCTCCAATCCAGACAGATAGAAACGGTCGGGCTTGTAGGCGCCGGGCCCATCGGCTGCGAGCTGGCCGAGGCGTTCACGGCCATGTGGGGCGCCAAGGCGATCCTCTTTGACGCTGCTCCCACCATCTTGCCCGCCATGCTCGATCCGGAGATGGCCCGGGTCGTGGAAACATACATGAAGGGCGAGGGAGTGGAAATCCACACGAATTGTCCGCTGCTGGGCGTTGTTGAATCCAAGGAAGGGGTCACCATCAAAACACCAGAAGGCGACTTCGAAGTGGATCATGTCATCATCGCCATAGGGGTGAAGCCCGATAGCACGCTGGCCGCCGATTGCGGACTGAAGATCGGCAAGACGGGCGGAATCGTCGTGGACGAGAGGATGACCACGAGCGACCTGAACATCTTCGCCGCCGGCGACTGTGTGGAGCTGAAGCATCTCGTCTCGGGAAAGGCCGTCATACTTCCGCTCGGTTCGCTGGCCAATCGGGAAGGGCGGGTGATCGGTTCGAACCTTGGCGGGGGTGACGAGCGATTCGGGCCGGTGGTGGGCAGTGCAGCGGTGAAGGTCTTCGACATGAACGTATCGTCCACCGGGCTTACAACGAAAGCGGCGGAGGAAGCCGGCTTCGATGTCGGCGTGGCGTGGGGCAGTTTCACGGATAAAGCCGATTACTATCCGGGATTTGAGTACCTCCATTTGAAGCTTGTGTATGACAGGAAGACAACCAAACTCTTAGGGCTTCAGGGCTTCAGCAAGGGAGAAGTGGTCAAGAGGGTGGATGTGTTTGCGTCGCTCCTCAGGCATGGCGGAAAGCTTGAGGACCTACTCGATGCGGAGTTCGCCTACGCACCGCCGTTTGCTCCGGCGGTCGACCCCCTGTATTCGATTGCCTGTACGGCCCGAAATGAGCTTTTAGAGGGGATTCAATCCCTCCCGCCGGATACTGATCTCGATGATCGGTTCATCGTCGATGTCCGCCGTGCCAGGGAGGCCTCCGATCGGCCGCTGCCAGAAAAGAACACGAAGAATGTGCCGTTTGAAGAGTTCCGGGTGAACTGCGATCAGGTGCCGAAAGATCAGGATGTGGTTTGCGTTTGCTCCAAGGGGGTGCGTTCCTCCGAAGCGGCGCGCGTCCTGAAGGATAAGGGCTGCGCCAACGTCAAATACCTTGGCGGCGGTTCTTTGATGAAAATGGCTCAAAAGGCGCGGTAAAAAGCAGGATTTGATCGGTTGAACAGGAGGAGAGATGGAACTGACTTCGGAAGAAAAAGAGATGCTCTGCCGGATCGCAGGCAATCAATACAGCGGAGGCGCCTATAAGCGTGCGACGTGGATTGACATGGTCTGCCCCACCAAAGCGGACAAGGCAGTGCTGACAACTCTCTGTCACAAGGGCCTGGCCGAAACCGGATTGGGAGGAACCGTGGCGGGCGATCCTTATGACGCCTGTTGGTTAACCCCGAAAGGGAAAGAAGCGTTGGATTAATTCTACACTGCCGAGAAGCGCCCAGGGGCCTCCATCATGCGGACCACTTCTCCTCCCGGTAGTGGGCCATCCGGGTCTGGGGGTCTAGATCGCGCTTCCGGAGGCGGATGCTGCCCGGGGTCACCTCGACGAGTTCGTCCTCGGCGATGAACTCGATGCACTGGTCCAGCGACATCGGCCGCGCGGGCCGGAGGATCACCGTCTGGTCCGATGTGGAGCTCCGCATGTTCGTGAGCTTCTTCTCCTTGATGATGTTCACGTTCATGTCGATCGAGCGGTTCCGCTCCCCGACGACCATCCCGCCATATACCTCCGTCCCCGGCGAAATCAGGAGCTCGCCGCGGTCGGCCATCGCGTGGCAGGCGTAGGCGGTCGTCCTCCCCGGCCGGTCGGCCACGAGCGCCCCCGTCATCCGCTGCGGGATCGCGCCCGCCCAGGGCTCGTATCCCTCGAACAGCGTGTTCATCACCCCGGAGCCCTTCGTGTCCGTCAGGAAGTGGCTCCGAAAACCGATCAGACCGCGCGCCGGGATGATGAACTCCAGGTTCACCCGGCCGCTCCCCTTGTTTACCAGGTTGACCAGCCGCCCCTTCCGCGCCGCGAGCTTCTCGGTGAGGATCCCGATGAACTCCTCGGGGACGTCGATGAACAGGCGCTCGACCGGTTCGAAGACCTTCTCGCCCTCAAGCCGCGTGATCACGTGGGGCTTGGAGACCATGAATTCGTACCCCTCCCGGCGCATCGTCTCGATCAGGATCGCCATCTGCAACTCCCCGCGGCCGCACACCTCGAAGGCGTCGGCCCGCTCCGTCGGCTTCACCCGGAGCGACACGTTCCGGAGGATCTCCCTCTCCAGCCGGTCCCGGATATGGCGGGAGGTGAGAAACTTGCCCTCCCGGCCGGCCATTGGGCCGTTGTTCACAAAAAAGAGCATCGAAACGGTTGGCTCGTCCACGCGGATCCGCGGCAGCGGCTGCGGATTCTCCAGGGAGGAGACGGTATCGCCGATCTGGAGGTTCTCCACGCCGGAAAAGGCGACGATGTCGCCCGCCTCGACCCGATCCACCAGAACCTTTTTCAGTCCCACGAAGGTGTAGAGGGCGGTGAACTTGATCCCCGGGGTGATCGCCTTTTCGCCGCAGAGGCTGTAGGTCTGGCGCATCTCCAGGACGCCGTTCATCACGCGGCCGATGGCGATCTGGCCGACATAGGGATCGTAGTCGAGGTTCGTGACGAGGTATTGCGGCACGGCGAAATCATCTCCTTCCGGACCCGGAATCGCCGTGAGAATCGTATCGAACAGGGGCTTGAGATCGGCAGAATCGTCCCCGGGCTTCCGGTGGGCGACGCCGCGTTTGGCATTTGTGTAGAGGATCGGAAATTCGATCTGCTCCTCCGTCGCATCGAGGTCGATGAAGAGGTCATAGACCTCGTTGATCACCTCCTCGATCCGGGCGTCGGGGCGGTCGATCTTGTTGATGATGAGGACGACGGGGATCCGCCGGGCGAGCGCCTTCTTCAGCACAAAGCGCGTCTGCGGCAGCGGGCCTTCGCTCGCATCGACCAGCAGCATCACCCCGTCCACCATGTTCAGGCTCCGCTCGACCTCACCGCCGAAATCGGCGTGGCCCGGGGTATCGACGATATTGATCTTCACCTCCCCGTAGCGGATGGCCGTGTTCTTGGCCATGATCGTGATGCCCCGCTCCTTTTCGAGATCCATCGAATCCATCACGCGATCCTCGATGACCTGGTGGTCGTTGAAGGTCCCCGTCTGCCGGAGCATCCCGTCCACGAGGGTCGTCTTGCCGTGGTCCACGTGGGAAATGATAGCAATATTGCGGATATTCGTTTTACGCATGTTCTCCTTCTACGCCGGATGCCCCGTCCGTTCGCGTCCGCGATCCCGCCCGCTCCGCCGCCGGGGGCGTTTCTTCTGACCTTCGGGGAGAGGCCGGCCGACCGGCGCCGGCTCGACCGTGAGCGTTGCGGGCTCTTCCTCCGCGGGTTCCCCCGAGGGCGACTGCGGCGCGGCCTGAAGGGTGCGCTGATAGTAATCATCCAACAGCATCGCGATCAGCGGCGACTCCTCCTCCGCCTCGGTGAGACTCCGGCCGAGCGGGATAAAGCGCCGCATCCGTTCCTTCTCGAGGCTGTCGCGCGACCGCAGTTCGGCCTCCAGGGAGGCAACCACCCGCTGCGCGACGATCCCCTCGACATCCTCGTCGGTGGGAACCGTTTTTTCTTTCAGATCCGTGATGCTGAAGCTCCGGGCGATCGATTTGAGGGCGAACTGTTCCATGCCCGCCACGAGCGTGATGGCCGTGCCGCTCGCCCCGACGCGACCCGTTCGCCCCGCGCGGTGGATGTAGAGCTCCGGATCCTCCGGCGGTTCGTACTGGAACACATGCGACAGATCGGGGATGTCGATCCCCCGGGCCGCAACGTCGGTCGCCACGAGGAAGCGGAGCGTCCCCTTGCGCACCCGCGCCATGACCTTTTCACGCGCCCCTTGCGCCAGATCCGAGCTGAGTTCGTCGGCGTCGTAGCCGAACCGCTTGAGGACAACCGAGACAAAATGCACCGTCGAGCGCATGTTGCAGAAGATGATCGCCGAAACGGGGTTCTCCATCTCGATGATCCGGACCAAGGATCGCTCCCGCTGCATCCCCGGAACGACGTAGTAGATGTGATCCGTTTCGGACACATGGATGTGGTCCCGGCTCAGGCTGAGGAGCTCGGGATGGCGGATGAACTCCGCGGCGAGGCGGATCACGAAGGCGGGAATGGTCGCGGAGAACATGCAGCCGTTGAGCGGGCGCTGGGGCAGGAACTGCTGGACCCGCTTCATATCGGGGTAGAATCCCATCGAGAGCATCCGGTCCGCCTCGTCAAAGACAAAGATCTTCAGATCATCGAGGATCAGGGTCCCTTTGAGGAGGTGGTCGAGGATGCGCCCCGGCGTCCCCACGACCAGTTGCGCCCCCCCGCGGAAGGCGTCCAACTGCGGACCGTATTTCACGCCGCCATAGACGACGGCGGTCCGCAGCCCGAGTTCGCCGCCCAAGAGCTCCGCCTCGCGCGAGACCTGGGAGGCCAACTCCCGGGTCGGGACGAGGACGAGGGCCTGACAGCCCTTCTTCGCCAGATCGATCCGCTGCAGGATCGGCAGCAGGAAGGCCCCCGTCTTGCCGCTTCCCGTCTGCGATTGCACCATCAGGTTCCTCCCGGCCATAATATAGGGGATCGCCCGGGCCTGAACCGGCAATAGTTTCGCCCAGCCCGCCTTGGCGCACGCCGCGCGGGACAGATCCGGAAGTTCCTCGAGGGTGATTTCCGGCAGCGCGTTCTCCGGTTCGACGATCCGTTCTGCACGCATCTCCGGCGGGCGGCTCTCCGCCGTCGCTAACTGTGGTTCCACATCGGCCGCGGGGCCGTTCTCCATAGTATCCTCTTGCATGATTCCTCTCTTTCGATGGACAGGGGGCTGATCTTCCGTAAGCGGCCCAAGGGTGAGACACCCTGGCCGGGAGGGATGCAACGCTTTCCTGACACGATTTGGAGACGCTTATACGCCCCAAAAGAGGATTTGTCAAGACCTTTGCTTTCTAAGTGACCGAATATCTGAAATTTT
>Ga0066636_10000170_pt1 | contig 32574 bp, 22 predicted proteins | sample CryGeyCG2014_080_2_FD_62736 | JGI IMG/M metagenome (GOLD analysis project Ga0066636, IMG submission 62736) | Groundwater microbial communities from aquifer - Crystal Geyser CG07_land_8/20/14_0.80 | ecosystem: Environmental > Aquatic > Deep subsurface > Groundwater | place: USA: Utah: Grand...
ATAATAGAGCACTTTCTTAATTATATCAATATTATATTCATCTTTTTTCCGAGATATTTAAAATATTCTCGCGGAAATTCAGGACTTTTGAAATTACCTCAGAGGTTAAAAGAATGCCTGGAAACCATTTACCATACTTACAACCTCAGGACCCTCATTCATCCGGACCCCGTGGAATTCCTCTATGTTTATCCGGACCCAAAAGATCGGGAAGTCGCCGGAATGATCGCGGCTTCGCTGGCATATGGGCGCGTACAACAAATCTTGAAAAGCGTAGCCTGCATATTGGAAAAGATGGGTCCCTCTCCGTCTGCCTTTTTAGCGCAATCGAATCCGGGAACCCTTCGTGATACCTTTGATGGATTTATTCACCGCTTTGCCACCGGCCGTCATCTCTCCTTCCTGCTTATCGCCATCCGGGATATCCAAAACAGGTATGAATCTCTCAACCATTTGTTTCTTAATGGTTTTTCAAAAAATGAGGCCACGGTCGAAGGTGCCCTGTGTGCCTTTGGACAGCACATCATCACAGCTTCACACGGATGTTGCGGGCATCTGGTCCCCCTTCCAAAACGGGGAAGCGCCTGTAAACGACTCAACCTTTTCCTGCGGTGGATGGTACGTCAAGACACCGTTGATCCCGGCGGTTGGGAAGGGATCCCGGCTTCCAAGCTCATCGTCCCCCTCGATACCCATCTGCATGCTCTTTCCCTCCGTCTGGGGTTCACTACACGAAAAGGAGCCGACATGACTACGGCCCTTGAAGTGACGCATCGTTTCCGGCAAATCTGCCCGGAAGATCCGGTACGATACGATTTCGCTCTAACCCGCTTCGGTATTCGCGGTGATATGCATCCGGACGACCTCATCTCCTATTTACGCAAAACATTGAATTGAAACCGGCGGCTGTTACAATATCTTGTGTCTTTTCTTCCTTGACATACCACATAGACTGCTTTAATCTTCTTCAAAATTTGATGAAATCGTAAAAAAGCTATTTTTGCTCGCTTCGTGACCATTTTCGGGAGATGCTCACGGCTTCTCTAAATTTCAAGAACTCGGTGCAAGCGCCTCAAACAGCTTGAAATTATTAACGCTTAGCCGTTCGTATCTCTTTTTCCGAAAATGCTCAAATCTCGCTTGCAAAAGCTTTTTACGAAGACCTCAAAATTTGATGAAATCGTAAAAACTCAAAATTAGGATGGCAAAGCAAAAAGCTTCAGATGCAAGGTGCGCAAATCCTGGAAAATGAGGCGTACATATGGGTACGCCGCAATGATTTACCCGGTTGAATCCTTCGAAGCAGGGCCGCAAAGCGGCATTCAACCGGGCAGGGGATGCAGTGCAATCCCGCCTTGGCGGGACAGATGGACTTTTTCGAAGCCATCAAAATTTCACTTGAAGGAGATGGCCATGGGAATGATGACCTGCGAACGCCTCTTCGAGATCTTTGATGCCCATGCGGACAAAGATGTTCTGGAATGGGTGGGGCACTGCCATGATTGCCGAACCCCGGTAACCATCCGGGCAATCCCCCAAACAGACGGCGTCCATATCGAGGGCGGAGGGGTTTATGAACCGGAGCCTGACCGCTTTTACCTGAAATGCGACGCCTGTTTCCATAAGGACCCTTCCTTGAAAAACTATCAACCCTGCGAAGTCTATAGCCGGGTGGTGGGATATCTTCGGCCGGTGGCCCAGTGGAACGACGCCAAGCAAGAGGAATTCAGGGACAGGAAGGTCTTCGACTCGAGCCTCCGGTAACCCTCTCCACGATATGCGGAGGCCACCTCTTTTATCCGGACCGGCGGCTCGAAAAAGAAGGGGGCATCCCAACTTGCCTGCTTTTCCTTGACAACAAACGGACATCCTTTTAAAAATGCCCCTTCATCCCTTTGCAGGGGTCGGATCCATTAGGAAAAAGGATTATGCCAATGGTCGAGTTTCACTTTCAGCCCACAATCGGGCATCTGGAAGACGTATCACCCTATCGTCTTTTAACGCGCGATCATGTCAGTGAGGGGTCTTTCGAGGGTTCTCCTGTGTTGAAAGCGGCGCCCGAAGGACTCACCTTATTAACCCAACAGGCCTTCAGGGACGTTTCTCATCTGCTGCGACCTTCTCACTTGAACCAGCTCTCCTCGATCCTGAAAGATCCCGAAAGCTCCGGGAACGACCGATATGTGGCCCTGGAGATGTTGAAGAATGCCGTCATATCGGCCCAGGGAGAGTTTCCCATGTGCCAGGATACCGGCACTGCCATCGTGATCGGGAAAAAAGGGCAAAGGGTCTGGACCGGATGTCCCGACGAGGAAGCGATCTCCAGAGGCGTTTTTAACGCCTATACCCGAAACAACCTGCGCTATTCCCAGAATGCGCCTTTGACGATGTTCGAGGAAAAAAACACCGGCTGCAACCTTCCGGCCCAGATTGAATTGTACGCCGTTGAAGGGAATGCCTACGATTTTTTATTCATCGCCAAAGGGGGGGGATCGGCCAACAAAACTTACCTGTATCAGGAGACCAAGGCCCTTCTGACACCGGAAAAGCTCCTCAACTTCATGACGGAAAAGATGAAAACCCTGGGTACGGCGGCTTGCCCGCCTTATCACCTATCTTTTGTCGTGGGCGGGCTTTCCGCGGAAATGAATCTCAAAACCGTAAAGCTGGCCACGGCCGGTTACCTGGATAAACTTCCCACGCAAGGAAATGCCTACGGTCAGGCTTTCCGAGACATGACTCTGGAAAAACAAGCTCTGGAAAAATCCCGGAAACTGGGAATAGGGGCTCAGTTTGGAGGAAAACATTTCTGTCTCGACGTACGTGTCATCCGCCTTCCCCGGCATGGCGCTTCCTGTCCGGTAGGGATGGGAGTAAGCTGCAGTGCGGATAGAAATATCAAAGGAAAAATCACAACCGAGGGCATTTTTTTAGAACAACTGGAAACCGACCCGGCCAAATATCTCCCCGCGTCCGATTCGGTTCAAGATGAAGGGATCTTCATCGATCTGAACCGCCCCATGGACGAAATCCGGGCGATCCTGACTCAGTACCCGGTTGCCACTCGCCTGCGTTTGTCAGGGAAACTGGTGGTTGCCCGAGACATCGCCCACGCCCGACTGAACGAAAGCCTCGAAAAGGGTGAAAGGCTCCCGTCATATTTCAGAGATCACATTATTTACTACGCGGGCCCGGCCAAAACACCCAAGGGGTATCCTTCCGGGTCCTTCGGCCCTACCACCGCCGGTCGAATGGATGCCTACGTTCCCATATTCCAGGAACAAGGAGCTTCCCTCGTCATGCTCGCCAAGGGAAACCGATCCAAAACAGTCACCGAATCGTGTAAAAAATACGGAGGGTTTTACCTGGGATCCATCGGTGGCCCCGCCGCCAGGCTGGGCAAGGAATGCATTATATCGATGAAGACTTTGGCGTTTGAAGAACTCGGCATGGAAGCCATCTTCGAGATTACGGTAAAAAATTTCCCGGCCTTTATCATTGTGGACGACAAAGGGAATGATTTTTTCGAGCAACTCCTGAATTAGGGTCCTGCTCCCTCTTCTTTAAACCAATTGTCCCCGGCAGCCATTACAATCGCAAACCGGTTGTCCATCCTGAAAATCCGATTCCTGCCCACAAATCCATCCTTGTGCTGTTTTATCAGGGTCCAAAACCGACATTTCAGATGCCGGATATTTGAAAAATAGAGGTTTTCGACCGGATTTGAGCGTGAGGTTCCCGTTTGCCTCAGTAGTCTATTCGACTACTAAAGCCAGTAATCGATGGTGGGGGTTTGTGAGTAGTCGTTATCGCAGGTGAATTCAGGAAGATGGATGATGTATTTCGCCAGGTTTTCCAAACCTGCTAATTGATCACTGAACTGCGAGGAAACGACCATCACCGGTGTAGCGGACGCGGTGAACGCCGTCCTTACCCTTGACCGGCACATTCAGAAATACGGTCCCGCACGGATCCTGAGCGATGACTATCTGCATGACCTTCGCGTCAGGGGCGGCAGCCCGTTTGGGCGCGTCGTCCCACAGGGAAGGCAGACGGTCGAGGTCAACCGCATCCGGAGGCAGCCCGTTCTTGCAGGTCATCCACCTTGTGTCCACCGGCTCCGGGCCGGTGACCTTTCCTTGGCTGAAGGTGTAGCTCACCACCTTGCCGCCGTGCTTCTCAACTGAGATAGACACCACACCCCGGTCGAAGGCGACAATCTCGACGATCGCCGGTGGTTGCGGTATTACCTTCCGGAGTGCCTCCAGCCCCTCGGCCACGGCCCGCGCATCTGCCGACAGCTTGGGGCGAGGCACGATCGGCACCAGCAGCCCCTGCGGCTTCAGTTGCGGGGGCGAAACCGCCGGGGCAAGGGAATGTTTGGCGGGAGCCGTCGTTTCGACCTGTCGTGCCGCCGGCTGGGCCAGGGTCAGCTTGGAGGCCTTTATCAACACCTTTCCTCCTGGAGTCGCAGGAACCGGGCGGACCTTGTCCGGCGTGAGGCCCGCGCGTTCCTCGGGGATCTTTGGCGCAGGAGGGAGGTCATAGGTGATGTCGAGATCGACCCACCGCAAGACCGAGTCTACCTCCACCCGATTAACCTTTCCGTGGAAGGCGAATCGGTTGTAGGTGAGATCATTTTCAGTGCGATAGTGATAGATCGGGGCTTTTTTGAGCTGTCGTCCGTCTTGGTCGTAGGCTCGCACCGGTTCCAGCGGCGAGAACGACGGCGCTGCAGCGACGGTACCCTTGAGGAACTCGACATAGGGTCCGTCAATGGTAATCAAATTATTGGCTTGACCGGCTGAGATAATTCGTGTCCGAACCTCCAGCGGGTAACGGACATGAATCCTTCCTGTGACCCGGGAGAACTCGGCCGGGCTCTTTCCATCCGACGCCAGAAATCGGATCTCGGCGATCCGGGTCTTGGCATCGAAAAGACCCTGCTCGAGCTGGTAGCCGCTTCCTCCGTCCAGGAGCGGCTTCGGCATCTCGATCTCGGCGTAGACGCTGTTATCGAGGTCCGGCAGGTGGATCTGCACCTCTGGGGTGTTGAAGCCGAGTGCGGCAAAGCTCCGCGATGACACCACCATGGTCGCATCCTGAACCTTAGTAGCGGTAAGAATCCGGAAGGAAGGCTTAACCCCCTTTTCAATAAACTTCGGCTCGTTGAGCAGACTCCGGCGCTCGCTGTCCTGCGCAATCGCCGGAACGACCGCAATCAGCAGCGACAGCACGATAAGAAATCGAATCATTCTGTACCTCCGGTGATGGTGGGTGACTAGATCTAGCGAGATAGGACTTTTATTTTCCGGATCCGAGTGTATGCCAACTACCTGATACTATGTCAAGAAATATATTACCCAACATGTGGTATGGGCATAATTGGGACATGGCTTGCCGGAAACAGGATGCCATCCATCAGGGTTCAAAACCGATATTTCAGATGCCGGATATCAGGAATATGGAAGGGGTTCCGCACTGGCGGATCATGATTGTGGACGAGGTTTCGCTTTTCATAATGTTCGGGATGACATTGTCGGTTTCACCCTTTGCCGCATTCTACCGCGAGGAACCACGCCGCGGGAGTGTTTCCGAAAAAAGTGTCTCTCCAAAACAGCATGCAACCTCCTTTCCGCATATATCTCTTCTTCTGCTCTAAGTGATGGTCTGATCATTCATTCGATAAGCTTATCAATGAACGACAGAACATCGTTCTGTCTTCTCAGGTTATATTTTGCATTAGAGGTGAAGGCGCCGACCTTGATGGTGACGGCATCCGGCGGCAGGGCCTTGAACAGGTCCTCATCCGTGTGATCATCGCCGATGGCGAGGATGAAATCGGGAGAGGGGATTTGATCGATCATATGGGATGCCGCAGTGCCCTTGTTATAGCCTCTTCTTTTCACTTCAAGCACCTTTTGCCCCTCCACGATCTGAAGATGAAACTTGTGATTCGTCAGCAGTTCCAGAAGTTCCTCTTTCAATTCTTGAAGCCTGACGAATGCAAAATCGGCGTCCGTATTTCGGAAATGCCAGGCAAGAGAGGCCATTTTTCCCTCGATGAAAGATCCGTGACATCGTTCCTCATAGCGCTGCATCAGCGGATAAACGGATTTTTTCCATTCCTGATCGATGTCTGCTTCAAACACCCATTCCTCCCCGGGCTTTTTCACTATCGCTCCGTGCTCGGCGATAAGATAGAGGTTCATGTGACCGAACCATTGTTCCAGAAACTCTTTTTGTCGGCCACTGCAGATGATGACCGTGTTTTTTGGATCATCGGACAGCCGCTGCAACTGGTCGATCAGCCGGGAGGAAGGCTTGGCCTGTTCCGGATACCTCGCGAAGGGGACCAGCGTGCCGTCATAATCAAAAATAATGACCCTGCGATGAGACTCTCCGTATCGCCGGATCATATTGCGTTCGATTTCAGCGCTGATATACCTAACCTCAATCCTTTTCTGTTCCGACTTGATGAGTTCCAGTTGATTCAGGAAATCGTTGGTCCATGCAAATACATTGTAGGTTTTAAGGCGCAACTGCATCTTACGGATGCGCATCGTCTGTTCGCTCTCCTCCATTTCAAGCGCCTTGCAGATGGCGTCCGCCATCCCTGTCCGGTCGCTGGGATTGACGATCACGGCTTCCCCCAGTTCCGCCACCGCGCCGGCCATTTCACTCAGAATCAGAACACCCGGGGCATCGTTCTTTCCGGCGATATATTCCTTAGCCACGAGATTCATCCCGTCCCGGAGGGGGGTGATCAGCGCGACATGGCTGAAATTGTACAACGCGACGAGATAATCGAAGGACAAGGACTTGTATTGATAAATAATGGGCCTCCAGGTGATGGTGCTGTATTTGCCGTTGATGCGTCCGACCGTTGCTTCTATCTCCTTCTTCATCGCCTGGTAATGGACGATCTCATCCCGTGACGGAACGACCACCATGTTGAATACGACGCGATTCCGCCAGCGGGGGTACTTTTCAAGGAAAAGTTCAAACCCCAGTAGCCGGTTGAGGATTCCCTTCGTATAGTCCAGGCGGTCGACTGAAAATACGAATTGCTTATCCCCCACCATGTTCTTGATGACGGTGATCTCCTTTTGAACCGATGGAGATTGAGCCGCCTGGCTGAATTTATCGTAGTCGATACCGAGCGGAAATGCATCGGTCTTGACGATGCCGCGTCTGATGGAAATGGTCCGCAAGGCAGTCTGGTATCCCAAAATTCTGCGTACATTCTGAAGAAAATGCTGCGTGTAATCATTGGTATGAAATCCGACAAGGTCGGCGCCCAGCATCCCCGACAGGATTTTCTCCCTCCATTCCGGCTGCATCATCCTGAATATCTCATAGGACGGAAACGGAATATGCAGAAAAAAGCCGATATTGGCATCGGGGAACCGGTCGCGGATCATGCCCGGAAGAAAAAAGAGCTGATAATCGTGAACCCAAATCATGTCGTCCGGCCGGATAATCGTCTCAATAACCTCAAAAAACCGTTGATTGGCCCTGACATAGTCCCTGAAATAGGTTTCATCGAAAACGGAAAGGGATGGAAAATAGTGGAATAGGGGCCAGATCGTATTGTTGCAGAATCCGTTGTAGTAGTTTTTATGAATCGCCGGATCGATTTGGACGGGGTAAATATCGATATGGCTCATTTCCCCGGTAAAGGGTGCGAAATCCTCCCTGGAATGCTCCGAGTGTCCGACCCAGACGATTGTTTTGGCGAAATCGGCGTTGAAATGGACGTCCATCCGTTGGGACAGGGTCAGCATGGCGGATACAAGGCCGCCAGAATTCTGGACAAGATTCGGTTTGCGGTGCCGTTTCATGATCCTGAAAGGCACCCTGTAGGCGGCGATGATCAGTCTTTTAAAAGAATAGGCGTTCTGTCCGATCATTGCGAAACGCTCCCCTTAAACCTCATGGTGAGGATAAATCGTTATGAAAAAATCGGCAAATCCAGCTTTTTTGAAATCCGGAAAATGGCGTTCATGAGGCCCACATGGCTGTAGGTTTGAGGAAAATTGCCCCATTGCCCCCCATGGACATCGACATCCTCGCTGAACAGCCCGAGATGGTTCGAATACCCCAAAAGCTGCTCGAGGACCCGGATTGCATCGTCGATTCTTTTTACACATGCCAGGGCTTCCACATACCAGAAAGCGCAAACCAGAAACGTCGATTTGGGCTTTCCAAAATCGTCCGTATGCTTATATCGATAAAATAGCCCCCCGTTTGTTTTCAGCCGTCGTTCCAAGGCGCGGAGATGGTCCCCGGCTTTACGGGAATCGGGGGGAAGATAGTTCATGTTGATCAACTGTAAACTGCTGGCGTCCAGGTCATGGATGCCGATGGCCTGGGTGTAGGCTTTTTGGCCGACGTCGTAGCACTGCTCGATCTTTTCAGCGGCCATCTCCATCAAGGACAAGGAAAGCTGTCTGATCTCCGAATCATTGACGGATTCGGCGGCTTTGACCGCGGCCTTACTCCCGGCCCAGTGAAACAGGTACGTATAGCAGTGAAACTGCGAACGGTTGCGAAACTCCCATATGCCGGCATCCGGTTCGTTCATGGTCTCCCGGATTCTTTCCAGCAGCCATTTCAGAATTTCCCTGGACTTGTGCTTTTCATCCACATTGAGCCGCTTGTCGTTGTAAATCGGCAAGAGGCTCACCAGGACCTCGCCGTATACATCGTTCTGGAAATGGGTATGCGCCGCATTGCCGATTCTGACCGGACGGCTTCCCCGGTATCCTTGTAAATTCAAAATATGTTCGGTAAGTTTTTCTTCCCCGATGATGCTATACAAGGGCTGTATTCTGGTCTTCGCATTGAGAATGATGTTTTCTATGTAATGGAAATACTTTTCAAGTTCTTCAAAATGGCCGATGCTGTTGAAGGCTTTCAGCGTGTAGTAGGTGTCGCGCATCCAGCAGTAACGATAGTCCCAGTTCCTTTCGCTCTGATCATACTCCGGAAGACTAGTTGTTCCGGAAGCGATGACACCGCCGGTGTCTTCATACTGGTGAAGCTTCAGGATCAGAGCGGAACGGATGATTTCTTCCTGATAGATGTTGGGGATGGCCGTGCTTTTTATCCAGTTCAGCCAGTAGTCCTTTGTCTTCTGTAGAAAAATATCGACGGTTTCCTCCAGGGGCGCCTCGAGGGGGACACCGTAGGTGAAGACCAGGTGTTTCGTTTCACTGAGTACGAAGTACCGATCATTTAGGATGATGTTCAAGGGGATATTGGTGGTCAGACGCACCGGGCTTAAAAGATTCAGGTACCGGATATGGTTGCTTCCGATGAGAACTTCCGGGGTAATATTCCCATAATCGCCGACCGGACGGCATCTCACCTTGATAAACGGACGGCCTTCCAAAATAACGATTTTCCGGACCAGCATCAACGGCTTGAAATAACGGCTGTATTGAGGGAAGCGGGGGGCGAAATCAATGACCATGAATCTCCCCTCCGTGGTGATGAATTCCGTACACAGAATGTTCGTGTTCTGCAAATAATACTGACGCGTGGAATAGTTCTCGGATCTTGGCGTGACGGAAAATTCTCCGCCTTTTTCCCCATCCAGGAGACCGCCGAAAATAAAGCTGCTGTCAAATCGGGGCAGGCAAAGCCATTTGACGTCGGCATGTTCGTCGATGTAGGCGATATACGCGCAATTTCCGATGACTCCCAACGGGTATTTATGGACAACAGGCATGAAACGAATCCTTCCATCGGGCCGAAATCCCTGGGTTCAGGATACCGGCAAGCTGAAGGGGAATGTCTTGGGACATATCGATACCCTCATACGTAGTACCAGATGGTCCTGTAATCTTCCGTATCTTCCCCGCGGCGTCCAGCCGCTGAAGATAATCGAGAATCGGAACGTCCTGGCCGATGTGGGTGGAAATGGCTCAGGTGATGTTCTTTTCCCGGGGATGGAATTCATACAGGCGCGATCCGTACGGTAAAATAGAAAGAAAATCGCGGTGCTGCATAATAATAGATAGAAACTCGCTTTCCGGATCCAAGTGTATGCCAACTACCTGATACTATGTCAAGAAATATATTACACAACATGTGGTATGGGCGTAATTGGGACATGGTTTGCCGGCAATGGGGTGCTGTCCATCAGGGTTCAAAACCGATATTTCAGATGCCGGATATCAGGAATATGGAAGGGGTTCCGCACCATCCGTGGACTTCCTCTTTTTGAAAAGCACTCCCGGATGATGTATTTCACAAAGACATTTTTCCAATACATTCTTGCCGCTAATGGTAACCAAGCCGCAAGAATTTTCACTTCAGTCGGTCACCCCTAAATGTAAACATAAATGCTAAGTATTTCATGCTGTTTTGTAAAAGCTCTTTGTTGTGCACCGGGTCAATTGGTATGGGCGGATAACCATAATTTAGACCCGTGCCATCAGGAGTGGGGATATTCCTTGACAAAGAACATTTGGTAATATAATGACGCATCGTTCATATTTTATAATTGCATTCTTAAGGAATGCCATCTGATGGAAAACCAAAGCCTGCCCCGGCGGGAAAGAGAGAAGTTGCGGCAGCGCCAGGAAATTCTCACCGCCACCCTGCTGCTTTTTTCGAAAAGGGGGTATCATAATGTCTCCATGCGCGAGATTGCTGCGAAGGCCGAGTTCGCCATCGGAACGCTCTACAAGTTTTTTCGAAACAAGGAGGAACTCTACAAGGCCCTCATCTTGGAACAGGCTGACCGCTTTCACGAAGCGGTAACAGAGGCAATCGGCGGCAACGCGGATGAAATCGACAAGCTAAGGACCTTCATTCGGGTCAAGGGGGAGATTTTCCGCAGCAACATGACGACCATCCGACTCTATTTTGCCGAGACCCGCGGGGCAAGCTTAAACGTCATGGCAGGCTTGGATCTCGAAATCCGCGAACGTCATCGGAACTTTTTACTGTCACTCGCCTCGGTTTTCGAACATGGGATGCAGCAAAAACACTTTCGGCCAATCGCCGCTCCTTTTCATCTGGCCGTTGCTCTCGACAGCATGACCAACGCCTTTCTCTCCCTCTGGCTCGAAGACCCGCAACGATATCCGTATCCGGAGGAACCGGACACTATTTTAAATATCTTGCTTGAAGGGCTTGTCAACCCTTGAGGCTTTATTTTGCACGGCGAATGCGATCTGCCGGCCGACATCGCTACCAGGAGGATTTTTTGATGCGAAAGACCCATACTGTTTACAGATTTTTCCGATGTTCTGCGCTGGGGATGGCCCTAATTTGCGGGCTCTGGTTGGGTGGCTGCGACCGCCGGAAGCAATCCCCGCCGCCTCTTGTTCCGGAAGTCGCCGTCGTGACAATATCCACCCAGCAGATTATACTGACCACTGAATTGCCGGGCCGAACATCGGCCTACCGTATCGCGGAAATCCGACCCCAGGTCAATGGCCTCATCCAGAAACGATTGTTCACGGAAGGTTCCGATGTCAAAGCCGGTCAGGAGCTCTATCAAATCGATCCCGCGCCCTTTCAGACAGTGATCGACAGCGCCAAGGCATCCCGCGGCAGGGCTGAAGCCAATTTGCCTGCGATTCAGTTGAGGGTCGCCCGTTACAAAGAAGCCCTGGCAGACAAGGCGGTCAGCCAGCAGGACTTCGATGATGCGGACGCCGCCCTGAAACAAACCGAAGCTGATATACAGTATTGGAAAGCGATAGTCGAGACGGCCCGCATCAATCTCCGATACACCCGCGTCACTTCTCCGATTTCCGGCCGCATCGGGAAATCCGCTGTGACGGATGGCGCTATTGTGACAGCCTATCAGCCCATGACCTTAGCGACGGTTCAGCAGCTGGACCCCATTTATGTGGATGTCACCCAATCCACCACCGACCTATTACGGTTGAAACGACGCCTGGAGGATGGTCGGCTCGATCACAACGGAAAGAACCTAAACCAAGCGCGACTGATCCTGGAAGACGGTACAAAATATCCTTTGGAAGGAACGCTTCAATTCCGCGACATCTCGGTAGATCCGACGACCGGGTCCGTTATCATGAGAGCCGTATTCCCTAATCCGAAAGGCGTTCTCCTACCGGGCATGTTCGTCAGGGCGGTGTTGAAGGAAGGTGTCAATACGAATGCTATCCTGATTCCTCAGCAAGCGGTTTCACGCGACCCCAAGGGGAATCCCGTAGCCCTGATCGCGGACTCCACAAGCAAGGTTGAACAACGCCTGCTCAGCCTTGACCGCGCCATCGGCGACCAATGGCTCGTTTTCTCCGGCCTTGCTCCCGGAGACCGCGTAATCGTCGAGGGCATGCAAAAAGTGCGCCCTGGTACTACCGTGAAAGTGGTCCCACAAAATGACGGTCGGAATCAGGGGTCAAAACCCGGTCTACCGGTCCAGTCGGCCCCGGCATCGAACTGACGGAGGAGTACAATGTTATCGAGATTCTTCCTGGAGCGTCCGGTATTCGCTTGGGTCATCGCCATCATCCTAATGGTGGCGGGCGGGCTTGCGATCTACAATCTGCCCATTTCGCAGTATCCCCCTATCGCTCCTCCATCTATTGCCATAACTGCCTTTTATCCGGGGGCATCGGCGGAGACGGTTGAAAATAGCGTGACGCAGATCATCGAGCAGAAGATGACCGGCTTCGACAAGATGCTGTACCTTTCCGCAACCAGTGATTCCGCCGGTTCTTCCCGCGTTGAGCTAACCTTTGCTCCGGGAACCGATCCGGATATGGCTTGTACCCAGGTGCAAAACAAACTACAACTCGCCATGGCGAGTCTGCCGCAGGTGGTGCAGCTATCAGGCGTTAAGGTGGCCAAATCCACCCGGAATTACCTGTTGATCGTGGGCCTGATCTCGGAAGATGGGAGCATGGATGGGAATGACTTGCGGGACTATGCCCAATCCAGTCTGGAGAAGGTGCTCTCAAGGGTGCCGGGGGTGGGTGAAGCGGAAGTCTTCGGCAGCCCGTATGCCATGCGAATCTGGCTCAACCCCGACAAGCTTACGGATTACCAGATGACGGTTCAAGATGTCATCACGGCGCTCCGTGCCTACAACGTGGAGGTGTCCGCGGGGCAGTTCGGCGGGGCGCCGGCGGTGGAAGGCCAGCGTCTCAATGCTGCCATCATTGTCCAGAGCCTACTCAAGACGCCCGAGGAGTTCGCCGCAATTCCCCTACGCACCAACCAGGATGGATCTATTGTTCGGGTCAAGGATGTGGGGCGGACGGAACTTGGGACAGAGGCTTACGATAGTGATGTCTCCTTCAACGACAAGCCCGCTGCCGTGTTGGCCATCCGGCAGGCGGCAGGTGCCAATGCCCTGGATACGGCCGATGCGATCAGGGCCAAGATGGAAGAGATGAGCCATTTTTTCCCCCGGGGCATGAAAGTCATATATCCTTTCGACACCACCCCCTTTGTCCGGGTCGCCATCAATGAGGTCGTGAAGACTCTTTTCGAGGCGATCCTGCTGGTTTTCCTGGTGATGTACTTGTTCATGGGAAACATGCGCGCTACCTTGATTCCGACTATTGCGGTGCCGGTGGTGATCCTGGGGACGTTCGCGGTGATGGGGATTTTCGGCTTCTCCATCAATATGCTGACCATGTTTGCCATGGTGCTGGCCATCGGCCTCCTTGTGGACGACGCCATCGTGGTGGTGGAGAACGTGGAACGGATCATGAGCGAGGAAGGGCTTTCCCCCAAAGAGGCCACTCGTAAGTCCATGGACCAAATAACCAGCGCCTTAGTCGGCATCGGGTTAGTTCTCTCGGCGGTGTTCGGTCCGATGATGTTTTTCGCCGGGTCTACGGGAGTCATCTACCGTCAGTTTTCCGTAACCATCATCGCCTCGATGCTTCTGTCAGTGGTGGTGGCCCTGGTCCTGACGCCGGTGTTATGCGCCTCGTTTCTCAAGCCAGTGCCCAAAGGGCATGAACCGGCGGAGGGTGGGGTCTGGTTCCTGCGACCATTTTTCCGATGGTTTGACCACATATTCTTTTGGGCCAGAGATCGGTATCTGCAACTCGTGGGCCGGTCCATTTCCAACAAGATCCGGTACATGGTTATCTTCCTTTTGATCGTGGTGGCGATGGGTTTCCTCTTTAAACGGATGCCCACGGCCTATCTCCCGGATGAAGATCAAGGAATCCTGATGGTGCAGGCCATGCTTCCGGCAAATTCTACCCTGGAGCAGACCGAAAAGGTCATGGAGGGAGTCAAAAACTATTTTCTGGAGCACGAGAAAGACGCGGTGGAATCCTGCATGACGGCTTCCGGCATGAGCTTCTCCGGCAGGGGACAGAACTCGGGAATGGCCTTCGCCAAGCTCAAGGATTGGAAACTCCGCGACCGACCGGAACTGAAGGTGGGTGCAGTGGCCGGAAGAGCCATGGGTGAGTTTTCAAAGATCCGCAACGCGATGGTATTTGCCTTCCCGCCGCCGGCGGTCGTTGAGCTTGGCATGGCCAAGGGTTTTGACTTTCAGTTGCTGGACCGAGGTGGTCTGGGCCACGCCGGCCTGATGGCAGCCCGCAACCAACTCCTCGGAATGGCGGCAAAGGACCCTGCGTTGACAAAGGTTCGGCCCAATGGCCTGGAAGACGTGCCAGAATATAGGATTGACGTGGATTGGGAAAAGGCCGGCGCGTTGGGGTTACCCATTACCGCCATTCATAACACCATCTCTGCGGCTTTCGGCAGCGCATATGTCAATGACTTCATTCAAGGCGGACGTGTGAAGAGAGTGTTTGCTCAGGCTGACAGTCCCTACCGCATGTTGCCCCAAGATATGGAAAGACTCCATGTGCGCAACAACGCGGGTAAGATGGTTCCCTTTTCTTCCTTTGCTTCCGGTCACTGGACTTCCGGTTCTCCGAAGCTGGAGCGCTTCAACGGCTTTCCGTCCCTGAACATCCAGGGTGAGGCGGCGCCGGGGAGGAGTTCCGGTGAGGCCATGAAGGCTATGGAAAGCTTCGTGAAGAAGTTACCGCAGGGCATCGGCTTTGATTGGACTGGGCTTTCATACCAGGAGCGGCAGGCCGGTTCCCAGACAGGCATGCTCTACGCCTTTTCAATTTTGGTGATCTTCCTTTGTCTGGCGGCACTCTACGAGAGTTGGCCCATACCCATTTCGATCCTGCTGGCCTTGCCCCTGGGGGTCATCGGCGGCGTGGTCGCCACCTCTCTCCGGGGACTGCCCAATGACGTCTATTTCCAGATCGGGCTGTTGACCACCCTCGGCCTGACCACCAAGAATGCCATCCTGATCGTCCAGTTTGCCAAGGCCCGGGTGGAAGAAGGGATGGGGCTCATCGATGCGACTTTGGAAGGGGCAAAACTAAGGCTGCGTCCCATCCTCATGACCTCGCTGGCCTTCGGATTCGGAGTCCTGCCGCTGACATTTGCGAGCGGGGCGGGTGCAGGTGCGCAAAAGGCCATCGGCACCGCGGTGCTGGGCGGAGTAGTAACCTCGACCTTCCTGGTGACCCTGTTCGCGCCGCTCTTTTATGTGTTGATTGAAAAGACTTTCGGCAAACAACACCGGCAACAAGTGGCAAAAACTATTGAGGCAAAACCATCCGGGAATCCATGAAATGAACAAGCGTTTGTTTTTTCTACTGATTGGAATCATCCTCCTCTCGGGCGGCTGCACCATGACCCCTAAATATACCCGCCCGATTGCTCCGGTCCCTGCGGGCTGGCCGAGCGGCACAGCTTACCCGGAAAGCCGAGGAACAGCGGGCATACCGGATCCTCCGGACCTGCAATGGCGGAAATTCTTCTCCGACGAGACGCTTCAAAAAATCATCGAGACCGCTCTGGAAAATAACCGCGATCTGCGGCTTGCCGCTTTGAATGTGGAACGGGCTCGTGCGATTTACGGCATCAAACGCGCCGAGCTGTTTCCGGCCGTCAATGCGGAAGCCGGCGGCAGTCAACAACGGGTTCCCGCCGATCTTTCGTCCGATGGAAATGCGAAGACCACGGAACGATACGATGTCAACCTCGCCATCGCATCGTGGGAAATCGACTTCTTCGGCCGCATCCGCATATTAAAAGACCGGGCCCTGGAAGAATACCTGGCCACGGAGCAGGCCCGTCGCAGCGCACAGATCCTGCTGATATCGGAGGTTGCCAACGCATATCTCACCCTGGCTGCGGATCGGGAAAAGCTCAAGCTGACGGAGAAGACCTTCGAAACGCAGAAGGCCGCCTATGATTTGATTAAGCGGCGTTATGAACTGGGACTCGCCACCGAATTGGACCTGGCCCGAGTCCAAACGCAAATTGATACCGCCCGCGGAGACATCGCCCGTTTTACGCAACTGACGGCACTGGATGAAAACGCATTGAACCTTATGATCGGCTATCCGTCCTTGAGGCAAAGCGAGTTTTTTCCGAAGGCATTGGCTGATGTCAAGCCTCCCGAGGCGGTTTCGGCCGGCATCTCGTCGGAAGTGCTCCTGCGCCGTCCTGACATCCTGGCGGCAGAAAATCTTCTCAAGGCATCCAACGCCAACATCGGCGCGGCCAGAGCGGCGCTCTTTCCCCGAATTTCGCTGACAACTTCTGTCGGCACCGCCAGCAGCGAGCTTTCCGGTCTTTTCCAATCCGGCTCGGGAGCCTGGAGTTTTGTGCCGCAGATCCTCATGCCCATCTTCGATGCCCGACTTTGGTCGGCGCTGGATGCCAGCAAAGCCGAAAAGGAAATCGCTTTGGTCCGATACGAAAAAGCGATTCAAACCGCCTTCAGAGAAGTAGCCGATACCCTTGCCGTGCAAGGCACCATCGATCAACAGGTATCTTCACAAGAATCCCTGACAGCTGCCTCTGAGAGAACCTATCAGCTCTCTGATATACGTTACACCAAAGGGATCGACAATTATTTGAGCGTCCTGGATGCCCAGCGTTCACTCAATGCGGCGCGGCAAGGGCTTGTCACACTCCGTCTGATCAAACTGGCCAATCAAGTGAGGCTCTACGCGGCATTGGGTGGGGGCGGGGATTAAACCATGCCGTACCGATTTTGGGCACAGGTTGCTGCTCCGATGAATTAGGAGTTACCGGACAAACATTTCGTCATTTCCGCATCTAAATTCCGGACCATTTTTATTTCTTTACAAAAGCATTGAATTCAAATATATTATAAAATTTCTATAAACCGCCATCTCCCGGATTTGAAGGTGCCCGATTTCACGTTTTAAGGAGGACATCCATGGCAACGAAAATGAAAACCATCGACGGAAACACCGCGGCCGCCCATGTGGCCTATGCAATGAGCGATGTGGCAACCCTCTATCCCATTACACCCTCCACTCCCATAGGGGAAATCGCCGACGAGTGGGCTGCCCAGGGGCGGGAAAACATATTCGGACAGACGATGATTGTCCGACAGCTCCAATCCGAGGCCGGTGCCGCTGCTGCGGTCCATGGTTCCCTGGCCGCAGGAGCGCTCACCACCACCTTTACGGCGTCCCAGGGGCTTCTCTTAATGATCCCCAACATGTATAAAATGGCCGGGGAACTCCTTCCGGCCGTCATCCACGTCGCGGCCCGGGCTGTCGCCGGCCATGCCCTATCCATCTTCGGGGACCATCAGGACGTCATGGCCGTGCGGCAGACCGGCTTTGCCCTCCTAGCCTCCGCATCCGTCCAGGAGGTCATGGACCTGGGTCTGGTGGCGCATCTTTCCGCCATCGAATCGAGTGTCCCGTTTATCCATTTCTTCGATGGATTCCGGACCTCTCATGAAATTCAGAAGGTGATGATCATCGACTACGACGACATGGCCAAACTCGTCGATCAGGATGCCATCGCCAGATTTCGGGCCCGGGGTGCCAATCCGGAGCGGCCGGAACTTAGGGGAACCGCCCAGAACCCGGACATCTATTTTCAGGGACGGGAAGCGGCGAATCCCTATTATCTGAAAGTTCCCAAGATTGTTGCACAAGCGATGAAAAAGGTCGAATCGATCACCGGCCGCAACTACAAACCCTTCGACTATGTGGGGCATCCGGAGGCCACCCGCATCATCATCGCCATGGGCTCATCCTGCGAAACCATCGAGGAAACAGTGCATTATCTGATGTCCAAAGGCGAAAAAATCGGCTTGGTGAAGGTCCGGCTCTACAGGCCTTTTTCCACCGAACACCTTTTCGCCGTTTTGCCGTCAACGGTTCGAAGGATTACGGTCCTGGACCGCACCAAGGAGTCTGGAGCCCTGGGGGAACCCCTGTACCTCGACATCTGCACCGCCTTTTTGGAACGAAAAAGATCACCGCTGATCCTGGGCGGCCGTTATGGTTTGGGTTCCAAGGAATTCAATCCCAGCATGGTCATGGCCGTTTTCGACAACATGAAAGCAAGGAAACTCAGGAATCATTTCACCGTAGGAATTGTCGACGACGTCACCCGTAGTTCTCTTCCGGTCAAGGGCGGGCTGAGCGTCGTGCCCCAAGGAACTGTGGAGTGCAAATTCTGGGGGATCGGTGCGGACGGCACTGTCGGGGCCAACAAGAGCGCCATCAAGATCATCGGGGATAACACCGATTTGTTTGCCCAGGCCTATTTCGCCTACGACTCCAAAAAATCCGGTGGGGTAACCATTTCTCACCTGCGCTTCGGGAAAAAACCCATCCAGAGCACCTACCTGATCGACTCGGCCGATTACATCGCCTGTCACAAATCGAATTATGTTCATCTCTATGACGTCCTGGAAGGAATCAAGGAGGGGGGTACCTTTGTCCTGAACTCCAACTGGACCGAGAAAGAGATGGATCAAAAGCTTCCGGCGGCCATGCGCCGGACCATCGCCAAAAAAAAGCTCAGGTTCTACAACATCGACGCGGTAAAAATCGCCCAGGAAGTCGGCCTGGGCGGCCGTATCAACATGATCATGCAGACCGCCTTTTTCAATTTGGCCCATGTGCTCCCCGTGGAAGAAGCCATCGCCCACCTGAAAACGGACATCATCAAGATGTTCGGGAAAAAGGGGGAATCGTTGGTCAAGATGAATCAGGATGCGGTGGATTTGACGCTGGAAAACCTGGTTCAGATCCGCTACCCATCCTCCTGGGCCCGCACCGCGGAAAAAGGGGAGGCGCACGATGACGAACCGGCCTTTGTCAAGAATGTGGTCCGACCCATGCTGGCCCAACAGGGAGACAAACTGCCGGTCTCCGTATTTCCCGCCGATGGAATTTTCCCTGTTGCCACCACCCAGTACGAAAAGCGGGGAGTCGCCATCCAGGTTCCTGAATGGATCATGGGAAACTGCATTCAGTGCAACCAGTGTTCCATGGTCTGCCCCCATGCGGCTATCCGCCCCCATCTGATCACCGATGCGGAATTGGCAGCCGCACCCAAGGGTTTTTTGGCCAAAAAGGCGATTGGAAAAGAGTTTTCAGACTTTTTTTTCAGGGTCCAGGTAAACGTGCTCGATTGCCTGGGGTGCGGTAACTGTGCGGACATCTGCCCGGCCAAGACGCCGGCCCTGATCATGCGCCCCTTCGAGACCCAAACCGATCTTCAGGTGCCCAATCATCGGTATGCGGTTTCTCTGCCGGTTCGGGATCATCTGGCTAACCGGAATTCGGTGAAGGGAAGCCAGTTTTTTCAACCCTTGCTTGAATTTTCCGGAGCCTGCGCCGGGTGTGGGGAAACCCCTTATGCCAAGCTCATCACCCAGCTTTTCGGTGAACGGATGGTAATCGGAAATGCCACCGGTTGTACCTCCATCTGGGGAGGAAGCACGCCCACCATCCCTTACTGCGTCAACCGGAATGGCTTTGGTCCCGCATGGGGCAATTCCCTGTTCGAAGACCCGGCGGAATTCACCTATGGGATGTTCCTGGGCGCTCTTCAACAGCGGCGCAAACTGGCCGATCGGGTCAAAGAGGCGCTGGGAAACGATTTACCCCAAGATCTCAAAGAAGCCTTGACCGGGTGGCTGGAAAATTCGGCCGACCCAATCCAATCCAAGGCTTATGGCAACCGGCTCAAGGCCCTGCTCCCCGCCCATTCCGAAAATCCTTTGCTTGCCGAAATTTTCAGCTATGCCAAACTGTTCACTAAAAGATCCTATTGGGTTTTCGCCGGCGACGGGGGTGCCTACGACATCTCCTTCGGCGGTATCGACCATGTTCTGGCCTCGGGAGAAAATATCAATATGATGGTTTTTGATACCGAAGTGTATTCTAATACCGGCGGCCAATCCTCAAAAGCCACCCCCAAGGGCTCCATCGCCAAGTTCGCGGCGTCCGGCAAAAAAACGTCGAAAAAAGACATGGGAGGAATGTTCATGAGCTACGGTTACATCTACGTAGCCTCTGTGGGGATGGGGGCGAACAAACAGCAACTCATCAAGGCGTTAACGGAAGCCGAGGCCTATGACGGACCTTCCCTGGTCATGGCTTACTGCCCGTGCATCAACCACGGGATCAAGGTCGGGATGGGAAAAAGCCAGGAAGAAACCCGCCTGGCCGTCGCTTCCGGCTATTGGCCCCTTTATCGTTATAATCCCGCTTTGAAAGCCGAAGGGAAAAACCCTTTCATCCTCGACTCTAAGGCGCCGGATGGCACCCTTCGAAAGTTTTTAAGGGGTGAAGTCCGGTATGCCGCGCTGGAAAAAACCTTTCCCGGAGAGGCTCAAAGGCTCCATGATCAGTTGGAGCAGGAGATCCTTGCACGCTATGAATATCTGAAACGTCTGGCAGAGTCCATGTCCATCTGCGAGGAAGGCAAAGGAAAGAATTCAAGCGGAGAAAAAACTTCGTAAAATCCACTCCAACATAAAAAAAGCCTTGTCATCCTCCGGAGGAGATCTATCGGTATCTGGACGGGGAAATATCTCTCCCGGCCTTTTTCGACCAAAGCCGAAGCGGTGCCTTATACCCAAATCAGTTAAAATTTCAGCAAGATGCCGACGAGTTTTCTATTGACAGCATACCCTGGCCTGGATAATTGAAAAGCCATAAGCCAAAAAACTGCATGTTCTCTTTTCTTATGTGACGGCAAAACACAATCCGTGACTTCGCTGAACCGGCCCGCAAAAAAGCGGATTATTATCAATTCCATGCAATCGCTTCTATGATGTTTACTATGGATCAGGGCACGGCTGGAAAGTTCATCCAAGAAAAAGAAAACATTTCTGCGATCCCTCAAAACATTATTGTTCAAAGCCTTTATCACCATAAACCCTTTACCATAAACAACATGCCGGACATGGAAAGGAGGTGAACAAAGAGTTCGGTAACATGGGGTATAACATTTCTCAATCCTAAGGAGGTGCCGAGATGATCAAAAAGGGTGCATGTGTCATTTTTGGACTTTTTCTTGCCACACTGCTGGGTTTCACATTGCTTTCCGGAAATGTTTCTGCTGCTGATCCGATCAAGCTGACCTACGCAAACTTTCCGCCTGCTCCGACATTCCCCTGCATTCAGATGGAAAGATGGAAAGGTGAGGTCGAAAAGAGAACCAACGGCAAAGTCGCGGTCCAGACCTTTCCCGGAGGGACCCTGCTGCCTGCCAAAAACATCTTCGATGGGGTCGTGGCCGGAACCGCAGACATCGGCAATTTCGCCATGAGTTACCAACCGGGCCGTTTTCCCATTTCAGAGGCCATTGATCTGCCTCTTGGATTTCCAAGCGCCAAAGTGGCGAGCATGGCTCTCTATGACCTCATCGACAAATACAAGGCCAAAGAATTTCAGGACGTCAAAATCCTCACGCTCTTTACCTGTCCCCCTGCAAATATCATGACCAGAACACCGGTTAAATCCCTGGCAGATCTCAAAGGCATGGAGCTGAGAGTCGGAGGAACTCAGGCCGACATCATCAAGCTATTAGGTGGAATTCCGGTAGCCATGCCTCAGTCCGATACTCCGGAAGCACTCCAGAAAGGCGTTGTCAAAGGGCATGTTTCTTCCATGGAAGTTCTCAAGGATTTCAACTACGCGGCATACACAGCCAATGTCACGATTGCCGACCTGTGGGTGGTGACCTTTGCCGTGGTCATGAACAAACAGAAATGGGAATCCCTCCCTGATGACGTGAAGAAGGTGCTTGATGATCTGAGAACGGAGCAAGCCCAATGGACCGGTAAGTATGTGGATGACCATGTACTGGAAGCCATTAAATGGTCCAAGGAAAAATACAACCTGCAAATCTTTGAACTTCCGGCCAAAGAAAAAGCCGAAATGCCCAAATTACTGGAGCCCATTATTGCCGCTTACGTGAAGAAAGTTACAGCCGCAGGGCTCCCCGGCGATCAAATTGTCAAGGATGCTTTGGCCTTAAAGGAGAAGTACGCGAAGGAGTACAAGTAATGATGTAATCGTCAAAACTCAAAATTGGGATGGCAAAGTAAAAAGCTTCAGATGCAGAGCAACGCAGCAGATGGACTTTTTACAAAGCCATCAAGTAATCAGCCTGCATGTTTTCTGATTTCATATTCGTCAATCCCCTTTCCTCCGGGTTACTGGAGGAAAGGGGAATTTAGAACAGCCGGGTAAAAGGTGCCGTCATGGAACTCCTTGAAAAGCTAAACAACTTCCTGAATAAATCGTTCCTGGTGATCGGCGGCATTGCAGTACTGGCCCTGATGACTCTGGCGACAGGGAACGTCTGCCTTAGGATTTTCGGGATGCCTTATCGGGGAGCATATGAACTCGCCTCTTTTCTGGGCGCCGTGGTCACTGCATTTGCCCTAGGCTATACTCAGAAAAAGAAAAGCCATATCGTCGTGGATATCTTGTCGGCAACTTTTCCTGATAGAGTCAAGAGAGTCCTCGATGGGGTCGGTTACTTAATCGCTATGTTTTTTTTCGCCGTCATCTCCTGGGTCATTCTGAGATGGGGCTTAAGAATCGCTTCCTGCGGAGAAGTCTCTGAGACCCTTAAGATCGTTTTTTATCCTTTCATTTTCTGCGTTGCCACAGGCTTTGCCCTTCTGTCTTTAACTCTCGTCATCGATTTCCTGGGCACATTCCGGAAGAAGGGTAGTCAATAGAACCATGAGCGGGCCGATGGTGGGGGTAATCGGAATTGTCGTAATGTTTGCGGTGTTGTTCCTGTTCAGAATACCCGCAGCTTTTACGATGATGATCGTCGGTTTTCTGGGGGTCGCCTATGTGACTTCCTTCAAGGCGGCCCTTGGAATGATCGGCCCCGACCTGTGGAATATTTTCTCAAACTATGGACTCACCGTGATCCCTATGTTTATTCTGGTGGGAGAATTCGTCCATTACGGAGGATACAACAACAGCCTATACTACGCCACTTATCGTTGGTTCGGCCATTACAGAGGAGGGCTTGCGATCACGACAATTATGGCCTGTGCCGCCTTTTCGGCCATCAGCGGCTCAAATACGGCGACTGCCGCTACCATGAGCAGCGTGGCCATCCCTGAGATGAAGAAGTATCATTATCATCCGATGCTCAATGCAGGTTCTGTCGCAGCCGGTTCTACGCTCGGCGTCCTCATCCCTCCAAGCATTGTTCTGGTCGTATATGGCCTTTACACGGGACAATCCATCGGTAAACTCTTTTTTGGAAATATCATTCCCAGTGCCATTCTCACTGTCTTGATAGCGGCAACGGTCTTCTACATTTGTTTTCTCCACCCGGAATGGGGCCCCAAAGGCCCGAAGAATACGTGGCGGGAAAGGATAAAGGCCCTTCCGGAGATCCTGGATATTCTTATTCTCTTCGCCATTATCATGTATGCCTTATTTACAGGGGTTGTCACCGCGACCGAGGCCGCAGCCGCAAGCTGCGCCCTCGGTCTCGCCATATGTCTGATCCGGAAGAAGCTCTCATGGAAAGGATTCATCGCATCCATTGCGGACACCCTCCGCATCTCATGTCTTGTCTTCATGATCCTGGCCGGGGCAACGATTTTTGGGAGATTTCTGGCTGTGACCCGACTGCCTTTTGAAGCAGCCTCCATAATCAGTTCTCTGGCCCTGCCAAAATGGATGCTCCTTTGGCTCATCCTGATTTGTTACATCATCGGTGGGTGTGTCATGGACGCGCTTGCCTTTCTATTGATTTCTTTGCCCATATTTTTTCCCCTGGTAACCCAGATGGGCTATGATCCGATCTGGTTCGGCCAGGTCATTTGCATCGTCACCACCATGGGGGCCATCATGCCTCCCATAGGGATCTGCTGTTACGTGGTCGCCGGAATGGCAGAAGATATCCCCCTTGGAACCGTTTTCAGGGGAGCTTTCTATTATATGCCTTCTTACATCATCTCCATAATCATTCTCATGTTGTTTCCTTACTGGACCGTTTTGGTTCTATCAAATCTGGTAAGGTGAAAAGCCAAGCGGATAAGAGAAAGAAGAAGAGATGAATCGGTTTTCAAGCCGAGTGATGTCCGATCTTTGGAAGGTCTATTGAATACTTCTTACGCCTAAACCCATGTGGTCTTTTCCTGAAAGCTTTTTCTGGGAATAGCCCCGGGTGCGCCGAGAGGCTTTCCTATGCATACCAGGCCGATAGGAAGCTTTTTCTCTTCTACCCCGAGAATCTTCCGCATGGCCTTCTTGTCGAACAAGGTAAACCACAGCCCTCCAAAGCCAAGGGCATGGCCGGCGAGCAGCATATTCTGGATGGCCGCGCCGCAGGCAAGCTGGTATCCGGTACTTCCCTCCTCCATGAACATATCCACACCGGTTCCTTTGGGATCACCGATCACCGCGATGATAACGGGTGTCGTTTTCAGAAAGTCTACGCCATACTTTCCCAACCATTTCCAACCGCTCTTTTCCAGGGCCCATTCCTTGCATCTGACCGCCTCGGTATAAATTTTCTCCTTCACGCTCTGGTCCGTGACGACCAAGAACTCCCAAGGTTGGCTATTGAGGGGAGAGGGCGCCCATGTAGCCGCCTCCAAGATTTTTTCCACCACTTCCCTCTCCACCGCATCCTTTAGATAAGCCCGGCAGCTCCTTCGCCCTCGAATGGCTTCAAAAAGGTCCATCATTTTCCCCTTTCAAAAAATGGAAGTTCCACTGCTTTTACGAAAACACGGGATTCAAGCACCAATTAACCGATACTTTTCGTATCCTTCCTCATGCGCCTGCGCTCTTCGTCCCGGATCTCTCTCCTCAAAAGCTTTCCCACCTTGGACTTGGGAAGCATATCCCTGAATTCGATATATCCGGGCACCTTATAGGACGCCAGCCTTTCGCGGCACCATTTGAGAAGTTCTGCGCCTCCAACCCCCCGGGCATCCTCTTTCAAGACGACGATGGCCTTGATCCGTTCCCCCACCCGCTCGTCCGGGACCCCCACCACGCAAGCCCCAATCACGGTGGGATGGTCCTGGAGGACCGCCTCCACCTCCGAGGCCGAAACCCGATAGGCCTTGTGCTTGATGATATCGGCCGAACGTTCCAAATAAATCAGTTCACCATCCGAGTCCCGGCTCACAAAATCCCCCATTCGATAGAAGATCTTTTGTCCAATTTGAACATAAGATTTGGCGGTTTCCTCCGGTTTATTCCAATATTCCTTGAGGGTGTAACGGGACGTCACCAGGAGTTCACCGCTTTCGCCGGGTGCCGCCGGAGCAAGGGTTGCGGGATCCGCCACCATGCATTCCCGACTCTTGAGGGGAAGCCCGATGGTCCCGGGTTTGGGCTCCTTGCCGATCCGGCTGTAGGTTACATGCCCTGCCTCTGTGGAACCATAAACCTGATAGATGGGTACTCCGAATTTCTCCTCCCACCGCTTGTAGATCTCAAAGGGAAGGACATCTCCTCCGCAGATACAATAGGTCAGGGAACTCAGTTTATACCGGTCGAGCCGCTCGTTTTCGAGGATCATTCTGTAAAGGGCCGGGGACCCCTAGCATCCATCGGACCCGGTATCTCTGGATGGTCTCTAGTATGGCGTCCACCTGGGGAACCGGCATCAGCAGGGTGGTGTTTCCGCGGTTCAGTCCGATGGCCATGAATAAACCCAGCGCCATGATGTGGAAAAGGGGGTTGATGGCAATATAAATATCCTCCCCTTCTTTGAGATGCCCCCCGGCCACATCCTCGGTAACATCGTTCACATAAGAGGTCATGCCGATATGGTTGCCGGGTACCCCTTTGGGAAATCCGGTGGTGCCGCCGGTGTAGAGGATATAGGCAAGGTCTTTCCAGGGATCCAGCGACGGCCCCTGTTTCATGGGTGCGTGATTGAGTAAGGACCGAAAGGTATGGACCCGATCACGGCGGTTCACCTTGCCGTGGGGGATCTTGTCGAAGAGCGTACCCAGGGCCCGTTTCCACTGCGGAAGCAGATCCGCGAGATTTGTGACGATGGCCCGTTTGAGGCCTGTGCCTGCAAAGGCATCTTCCACATAACAGAAATTGGTGTCCAGGCAGATAATGGTCTCCGCACCCGCGTCGTTGGCCATATAACGGATTTCATGTGAGGTATAGATGGGGGAAACCGGGACGATCACGGCCCCTATCTTCTGTATGGCCAGGAAGGCGATGAGCCACTGGATGCTGTTGGAGATGTAAACCATGACACGGTCTCCCTTCTGAATCCCCATATCCGAAAGAGCGCCCCCAAACCGTTCGCTCAAGTCCCTGAGCCGGCTATAAGTGAAGGACTCCCCCAGGTAGATCACCGCCTTTTGGCGGGGGTAGCGTTCCGTCATCCGATCAAAACGGGTAAAGGTCAGTTCCTTTTCCCATGCATTTCCTTCCGAACCCATATTCCGCTTTTGTCCCCCATGACCCAAGATCTGTATCTTTTGTTTCCGCAGCCCCGGTTTTGGGATCAGTTTACGCCAAAATAGGCTGCGCGCACATCCGGATTGTCGAGAAGTTCTCCTCGGCGCCCTTCTAGCACGGCCGCCCCGTTCTCCAAAATAAATGCGTAATCCACAATGGGGAGGACCGGGCGTGCATATTGCTCGGTTACAATGAGGGAAATCTTTTTTTGGTCCCGGATTATCCTCGTGGAACGGACCAGAGTGGCCTGAATGAGCGGACTCAGGCCCATGAGCGGTTCGTCCAGCAGCAGGAGCTTGGGTTGGGCCATGAGGGCCCTTCCAATGGCCAGCATCTGCTGCTCGCCACCGCTTAAAAAGCCTCCCACCCTCTTTCTAAGGTTTTTCAGGGCCGGGAAGAGCGTGAAGACATATTCGAGGCTGGCCTTTGCCTGGGAAGGGGTAGCCAGGTAAGCGCCGATCTTGAGGTTTTCCATCACGCTGCTCTCTTTGAAGATACGACGCCTTTCCGGGCACAGGATAATCCCATCCCTCGCCCTGCTGCTGGGCTTGATCCCCCCGATATCCCGGCCTTGATATCGGATCTCCCCCAGGATGGTGACGCGTTCACCGCCGGCCATGGCCTCCTTTTTTCGGATGTCCTCCATGATGCCGGAAAGGGTATACATGAGGGTGGATTTCCCCGCGCTGTTGGCCCCGAACACCCCAACAATTTCCTCCGCCTTGCACCGTACGTGGACATTGTTGAGGGCAAGCATGTTTTCATAAAAAACCATCAGGCCGGTCGCCTCAAGCATAGTGCATGACCTCCTCCACCTCCTCTGAACCGAAATAGGCATCTTTGACCTGCTTGTTGGCCATGACCTCCTCGGGCGTCCCTTCGGTCAGCTTCACCCCGAAGTTGAGGACCATGATCCGGTTGGCCACCTGGAACAGCTCTCTTAGCCGGTGCTCGATCATAACGAGGGTGATGCCGTCCATCTGGAGCCTTTCCATGAGGGGGACCATGCTGGCGATCTCGCTCATGCTCAGACCGGAAAAGACCTCATCGCACAGAATAACCTCCGGCTTCAACGCCAGGCACCGAGCCAACTCCAGGCGTTTTAAATAGCCGGTGGGAAGAGAGGAGGCCTTTTTGTAGGGAACAAAGGAATCCCTTTCAAAACCGATTTCCTCGAGGATGTCTATGCTGACGGTCTTCCTGTCCCCCAGCTTGCCGCCCCCCCTCCAACCCCCGGTCCTCCTGGCACGGGGGGCAAAGAGAGGGATGACCAGGTTCTTATAGGCAGGCAGGCTGTAATAAGGCCGCATAATCTGAAAGGTACGGGTGAGGCCCATATCCGCAATTTTGTGAGCCGGCTTGTTGCTGATCTTTTTCCCCTTGAACAGGACCTCTCCGGAGGACATGCGGATGAAGCCGGTGAGGCAATTGATGAGGGTGGTTTTCCCGGAGCCGTTGGGACCGATGATACCCAGAACCTCCCCCGGGTTCACATGGAAGCTGACCCGGTTAAGGGCTGCGATGCCCCCAAAATGCTTGCTGATGTCTCGTGCCTGAAGAATCGGCTCCTGGCTCATACCTGCACCCACCTCTGAAACTGATGATATTTTCGCTCTCCATAAACCATGAGGCCCTCGCTTCGAAATACAATAAACCCGACAAGAATCAGGGAGTAAAAAACGATCCTCAATGTGCCAAACTCGCGCAGCAACTCCGAGATGGGTACTAGAATGAGGCAGCCCAGGACCGGCCCCACCAGGGTCCCGCCTCCGCCGATGACCGTGGCCGCAATGGGCAGGATGGAAAAGTCCAGGGCAAACAGGGAAATCCCGGCCCACATATAGATATGTACCAGACATGCCCCGCCCAGGCAGCCCATGGCCGCACTCAGGAAAACGGCAATCGCCTTGTAGTAGGAGATGTTCATACCCGATGCCCTTACGGCCTGATCATTGTCCTTTACGGCCCGGAAAACCAGTCCTATATCCATGTTGACCAGTCGTCTCACACCAAAAAGGAAAAGCAGGACACAACCGATGACCACGTACTGTTCCACCCAGGGATTGGTAAAGCTGTCCACCCCCATGATCCCGTCTGTCCCCCCAAGGACATCCATGGCCTCGATGATCCGGGCCAGAACCAGGGGATACATGAGGGTCACGATAGCGAAATACACACCCCGGAGAGGAAGGCAGGGCAGCAGGAACATCGTACAAATGGCCGCACCGGCCAGCGTGGCAATGGGGATAGTCAGCAGGGGGGGCAACCCGAAGGAACTGTTAAGAATGGCCGCCAGATATCCTCCCGCCCCAACGAAAAATGCCCCGCCTAGGGAAACGAGGCCGACATAGTGGGCAAGAAAATCAAAACTGACGGCCAGGAGGGCATAGATGCATACGATGGTGACCACCCTCTGCCAGTACATGCCGGGCACGATGAGAGGCAGGGCCAGCATGCCCACGATCAAAATCAGCCTGGGCAGGGTCAAATAAGAGAGTTCGCGCCAAGACATGAGGGCATAAAGGCCTTCTGCCCGTATCTTGATGCCCCGGTCCAGCCTTTCTTTGCGGCGCTGTTGAGTACTCACGAGACTACACCCTTTCTTCCAATTGCTTCTGCATGCCAAAAAGGCCCGAGGGTTTCAGGATGAGGGTTAAGATGATCGCCAGGAGGGCCACCACCATCTGATAATGACTCCCCAGATAGACCACGGTCAGTATCTGTGCAAAACCGATGATAAAAGAAGCCAGGACCGCACCCGCCCAGCTCCCCAGACCTCCCACAATACATACGGCGATGGCTAAAATCAGGACGTTATATCCCGCCTCCACCACCACGTTGCCCAAGGGAAGAAGCAGTATCCCGGCAAGACCTGCCAGCATGGCGCCGATGGCCATGGCCACCACCGCCATCCGATCCGAATCAATACCCAACATGAGGGCGGCTCGTTCATCCTGGGCCATTCCCCTGAGCGCCAGACCGATCCGGGTATAATGGGTAAAAAGATAAAGGCCTGCCACGATGGCCGCCCCCAGCCCCACCATGATAACGCGCTGAAAATCCACGGGTACATCCTGGAAGGTAAAGCTCCCCTCGACAAATACGGGGAGGGTGTAGCTCATACCCTTGAACCCCCCCCAGCGCAATCCCTCCAGGATGGCGAGACCCACGGCGTAGGAAGCGATGATCTCGGATATGGCCATGCCTCGAACCCGAATTAGCACGAACTGGTACAACAGGGCCCCAATCACCCCTATAATAATCAGGGTAATCAAGATACTCCACACATAACCGACATGGAAGGTGCGCAGAAAGGTCCAGGTAATGAAGCCGCTCAGGACATAGATAGACCCGTGGGCGAAGTTGGGTACCCGACTGATGCCGTACACCAATGCAAAGCCCAGGGCCATGAGCGCCAGGGCAACGCTGTTGATGGTGCCATAAATTAAAATGTCCATGATGGGTTACCGAATCCAGACGGAGACAGTTTTTACGAAGGCGCCTCTTGTAGGTGCGGTTTCAACCGAATCTGACCTTGTTTGCCATACCAGAGGCGCGACTGCGGATGAATCCGCACCCACAAAGAGGATATCATTTCTCACAGGCAAACTACTTCTTCTGCATCCAGGGCGGCAATTGAATCGTCCCTTGGGCAATGGACTTGGGAAAGACGACGACGCGCTTTTCCGCCTGCCACTGGAAAATGCTGCCCACGGCCCCTTCTTCGGGCTTGAAGCTGGGAATGACCTGATGCCCTTTGGGTGAAAAGCGGACAAGGCCGTAGGGTCCCACCAGATTCGTCTGCTCCAGGGCGGTCACCACGGCGTCAGATTCAAGGGTTCCTGCCTTTTCAATGGCGTCCTTTAGGACATAGACCGAAGTATAGCTGCTGGAACAACCCAGTCCCTCCGGTTCGATTTTCCAGCGGTCTTTGTACGCATTGTAAAACTTCATGGTCCAGGGAGTCGCATTGCTGGGGGCATTTCCAGCGTTCACCACATTGGCGAGGCAAAATTCTCCCTTCCCTTCTGTAGCCTTCCAGAAACCTGGCTGTTCCGCGGCGCATAGAGTCGATCCGAAAGGCAAAGCCGGGACCTTCATGTCATACCACTGTTTGAGCAGGATGGAGCTTTCCGGCATATCCATCCACAGACTCATCACCTGGGTCCCCGTCTTCCCGGCCTTGATGAGGCCCATGGAAAAATCCGTGGTTCCAGTAGGATAGATCTCGGTGTCCGTCACAATCCAGCCGTTCTTTGCAGCCAGTTCCCCCAGAATCTGACCCGAGGCCCGGGCATGGGCCACGTCCTGCACCATGATCATGAGTTTGTTGAAACCATATGTCTGTTTGATTTCCTCGAGGCAGGTGAGAACCTCCTTGACCAGCCACTTGGCCTCGCCATGGATACGAAAACAGTATTTGTATTTATCATACTGCTCTTCTACGAGGGCGTGATATTTTGGTGTGAGAACGCCCGTAGTCAGTATGGAGACCTTCTTGTGCTTGGATAAAAGGGGCATTGCCGCAAGAGCGGCCTCGGAACGGACCGGGCCACCTAAAATGAAGTTGGCCTTCTTTTCCAGGATCAGCTTTTCCACGGCCAGAAGGGCTTCACTTACCGGAACCCCAGGTTCCAGGTCCCGCGTGTCCATGACTTCCACCTGGAACGGCCGCATCGTACCGCCCACCTTGACGCCCCCTTTGGCATTGATCTCTTCCACGGCCAGTCGGATGGCCCTTTCCGCATCCCATCCGTAAAGATATGCAATTGAAAGCGGACAACCCAGGATAATGGGGTCTGCGGCCAAAACCGCCTTTTCCGGGAGAACCATCAAACCCACCGCCAACAAGACCATCAGAAATCTCAACGCTCTTTTTTTCATCTCATGTCCTCCTTTTTCGAATCGGGTTAATCCTTCGACAAAACACAGGCGCTTCACGCAATGGACATCTTTACCTGGGTAATTGGGCCCAGGGGTTGCCTTTTCGCACCCATGGGAACAACCTCTATGGTGAAATCCATTTCAGAGGCCATCTCTTTCCCCTGGGACTGTTTGAGGCCTTTGAATGCCATGCTCTTTAATTTTTCTCCTCAGTAATGAAGGAGAAATTTGAAGGAGATGGGCGGTTTTTTCAATGTCCCAAGAGGTCTTGTTAAGCACTTTCAGGATGTGCTCCCTCTCTCTTGCCTTAAGGGTTTCAATTTTCATTTCCCCTGCTCCTAGCAAATGGCATTACCAGGGAATTTAGCAAGGATTGTGCCGAGATCTCATCGCCTTGAAAAACTGCATTTGGAAGAGATAACCCTACGAAATCCTTTTAAAAGGAACAAGATCAATTTGATGCGGACAGGCGGAAGGAATACGACATCTATGGAAAATTTCTTTCAAGGTCAGAAAATTTCTTTCATTCCTCTTTTCATTTTATGCGAAAGATTCATGCCGGCGGACGAATCCCGTATTTCCTAATCTTGGCTCTAAGGGTGGGAGGAGAAATTCCCAGTATCTTGGCCGTCTTTGTTCGGTTCCATCGAAGTTGCTCAAGAGTGCTCTGAATGTATTCCTTCTCCATGAGGGGCAACGCATAACATCCGCTATCCAATTCCTTGCCGGAAGAGGTTCTGGAGAGAATATTCAGGATGTCTTCAAGCAGAAGCACCTGGCCGTTGGCCTTAACCAGTGCCTCTACCAGGACATTTTCCAGTTCCCTCACATTGCCGTTCCAGGGATGGGCCGTCAGGCGCTCCATCACCCCCGGCTCCAGCTTCATGACCTGTGTGCCCATTTCCAGATTGATCTTCTG
>Ga0066636_10000171_pt1 | contig 32518 bp, 34 predicted proteins | sample CryGeyCG2014_080_2_FD_62736 | JGI IMG/M metagenome (GOLD analysis project Ga0066636, IMG submission 62736) | Groundwater microbial communities from aquifer - Crystal Geyser CG07_land_8/20/14_0.80 | ecosystem: Environmental > Aquatic > Deep subsurface > Groundwater | place: USA: Utah: Grand...
CTATATTTTTTCTTTTCTTTTCTTCTGAATCCCGGCTCACATGAATCTCGATTCCTGGTGCGATGGAATATTTTATCCAAACCTGCCGTTCAGGGCCGGCTATTGGAAGTCTTTCCTCACTTCTCAACACTTCCTGGATCGAGGCCAGTTTAAGTCCTTGATCTTGAAGGGCTTTTATTCCTCGAAGTTTTTGCAAATGACTGTCGAAATAAAAACCGCCCCTTCCCCTACCGGGAGGAGGGGCAAGAAGTCCTTCATGGATGTAATATCTTATAGTTCTTATTGAAAAACCAGAAATACCGGATAGCTCTTCAATGCTATATTTTTTCTCTTCCATAAAACTAATTTAACAGTTTACTGTTAAATTTTCAAGATAAATCTTTCTTCCTCCTTTTTTTCCTATCATGTGGGTAGTTTCAATTCAGCCTTCCAAGTAATGGCGGAGAAATCAGAAGATCCCTGATTTTTTCTAAGGGATCATCTTGTCGAACGGGAGGGCCTTGGCGTATGTTTCTTCGTAGCTCATCCGAGGGGGGGAAAAATGAGCCGGATGACCGCCTGGTTCACCGAGTTGAAAAACTCCATTCCTACCTTAGCAAACTGCTTCCTCAAGGGCGGCAGCCGGATCCAGTGCAAAAAAAACAATTCCATTCTATGGTTTTTCAGAGCATCAAAAACAAGTTCAACCAAATAGGCTTTGGTTCGGAGCACGATGTGGTATTGAGTTATCTTTGGGATCTTGCTGATGAATTAGTATAAACCCTGGCCAATTTGGAGATCAGGATTTGGAAGCTCATAAAGTGGTATTTCTGCTCGAAGATGATTCCTTTCAGGTATGAACCGAGGATTTCAATGGTGAGTTTATAAAACTGCCCGATAAAAATATCCGCATTCAGGTAGTTTTCTTTTCAACAAAAGCCGACCCCCTTCCTTCGTTTCCTTTCGATGACGATGTGCGGGGTTTTAGGGAGAATGAAATCTCCTTCCTTACGGTGACTGCATCGCTTTAAATAGAGTTTCGAAGGCCCGATGCCAAGAGTAAAAGACAGGTAGTTAAGGGCAAGAAACGCTTTTCCTGAGTTCCCTTTTGAGTATTTTCCCGGTGGGGCTCTTGGGTAATTCCTTAACCATGAGGTATTCCTTGGGCACCTTGAATGCCGAAAGACGGCCTTTCAAATAGGCCTTGATCTTGCCGGCATCAAGTACCTGTCCGGGCTTCGGAATGATCACAGCGGTCACACGCTCCCCCCATTCCCGGTCCGGTAAACCGATTACTGCACATTCTTGAACCTCCGGCCTCTGAAAAAGGATCTCCTCGATTTCCCTCGGATAAACGTTTTCACCGCCGGTAATGATCATATCCTTGAGTCGATCCACGATATAGAGGTATCCATCCTCATCCATGGTCCCGATGTCGCCGCTTCTGAACCATTCACCCCGGAAAGAGGCTTGTGTTTCTTGCGGCTTGTTGTGATATCCCTTCATGATGTTGCGGCCACGGATGCAGATCTCCCCTTCTTCCCCCACTTCCCGGATATTCCCTTCCAGGTCCCTGATCATTATCTCCGTGGTTCCGGTAACCGTCCCGACAGATCCGACCACGTGACGGTGGCAGTGGTTGTATGTGACCATGGATGCGCTTTCCGTCATCCCGTAGGCCTCGTGAATCTGCAGACCCGTCCGCTCCCTCCACTGACGGACCGTTTCAGCCGCCATGCTTGAGGCAGCCGAGAAGCAATATCGGACCGAACCCAGCTTCTCCCTGAGGCTTTCAAGGCCCAGGAGACGAATGTATATGGTGGGGACGGCAAAAAGCTTGGTCACCCTCCCGGAGGAAAGGATATGCAGGACCTTCTCCATATCAAAAGACGGGATCAATTCGATGCACCCGCCGCTTAGGATGGTGGCATTCATGATGTGCATCTGCCCGAATACGTGGTTGAAGGGAAGAAAGCACAAGGCGCGATCCTTTTCCGTGGATCGCTCATTGAACACCACGCACTGAAGGGCGGAAAGGATATTCTCATGGGTAAGCATGACGCCCTTGGGTCCACCGGTGGTCCCGCCGGTGAAGAGGATGGCGGCGGTGTCGGCTCTATCCCGCTCCACGGCCCTGAAGGAGGAAGATCCCATTTCCGTAAGCCGGTCCATATTCAGTCCGGCGCCTCCGCCCAGGATCATCTTCGGTATCTCCGATTCCATCAGGCTGTGGACCTCATCCCACCTCTTGCCCGGGACAAACAAGGCTTTAGGCGTGGTGGCCTTGACCATCATCGAAAACTCGTCTCGCGTCAGGGTGCTCGAAAGGGTTACCGCCACCGCCCCTGCTTTCAGGGTACCGAAATAGAATGCCACCCATGCCTCTGAGTTGGGAGCGCAGAGCCCCACCTTGTCGCCGGGCTGAATGCCCAGTTTCAGGAGGGCTGTTGCGATGCGGTTCGCCCGATCGTTTAATTGGGCATAAGAAGTGACGGTCGCACCCTCACTGATCGCAGGTCGATCCGGGGAAAAAAGTGCAGAACGCTCCAAATTTCTCGCGATGTTCATCTGAAACCCTTCTTATGTGCCCAACCGGCAACGCTCAATTTTTCTCAAATCATTCGAATTTCACCTCCATACCTGAACAAATGCTGCCCCTCGTCCCACCTGTGTGACGACTCAAAGAGGGCGTCGAGTCTCTTTACCGAAAAGGACATCCAAAAAGGCTCCCTTGTATGATGCAAGGGCTTTGTTCTTTCTCATGGCGACGCAGAGATGGTCGGGCTTGAAATAGTGATCCAGAGAAATGAGTGTGAGCTTTCTCATTTTTAGTGCGGGCAACTCCTTTACAACATTGGCAAAGGTGATTCCCAAACCCATTTCAACGTAGATTGAGCTCAACTCGATATTTGACGACTCCATGACCACGCGATGATCAAAGCCAAGCTTTCGGAACTGCTCTTCAATTAGTGCGCGACTGGAATTCTTGCCGCTTTTCGGCTGCAAAATGAGAGGATATTTTGCAAGTTGCTTCCATGTCACACGCTTCAAGTCAGCCAGAGGGTGGCCCTGCGGCACCAGTAAAACCGTTTCGACTCTCACCCATCGGATGGTTGCAAGGTCTTTCGGCACAACGGATTCCAATGCCAGGCCGAAGTCCACTTCTCCACTTCTCACGAGCTCAACCACCCTTTCCTGGGGGCGGTCCAGCAGAGTGAGCTCGACTTCGGGAAATCGTTCCATGTAGTCCCTCAGCTTGTCGGGAATGAGGTGATAGAGAGTGGTAAAAGGCGCGGATATCTTCAGAGGCCCTTTTCGGACACCACTTAACTTACTCAGGTCCACTTTAAGATTCTCATAACTCTCAAGAACCGATTCGGCAAATCCGAAGAACCTTTCACCGGAAGGCGTGAGCTTGATTTTCCGTTTTCCAATTCTTTCAAAGAGCGGACTGCCAAGTTCATTCTCCAGAGCCTTGATTTGCTGGCTGAGGGCGGATTGAGTCCGCAGCGTAGCCTCCCCGGCCTTCGTGAAGCTCCCCAGCCTTGCCGCATAATAGAAACCAACAATCTGTTGCCATTCCATAGACATAAGTCCTGCTAATAAAATCTATAAAAACAATTCATTTGACTTATTTATTACTTATAGCAGAATCTCAAAGCGAGGAAAATAGGGAAGATGGAACTTTCATCAAAGGAGGTGTATTGTGAAAGATACGCTGCAGGCCGGTCTGACCTTCGAATTCAGCTTCAAAGTTACTGAAAACAAGACGGTACCTTATCTTTACCCGGAATCACCGGAATTCCAGGTCATGCCGAAGGTACTCGCGACAGGCTTTATGGTGGGGCTCTTCGAATGGGCGTGCATCAGGGCCGTGAATCCTCATATCGATTGGCCGAGGGAACAGACTGTCGGAATCGATGTCAAACTGAGTCATATAGCCGCAACGCCGCCGGGACTGACAGTTACGGTCAAAGGCAAGCTCGAAAAAGTCGAGGGACGCAAGCTCTCTTTTTCACTCGCTGCAGACGACGGCTTGGAGAAAATCTCGGAAGGAACTCACGAAAGATTCGTTATCGACGCCGCCAAATTCAATGGCAAGACGGCAACCAAAGCCTCGCGCGCCCTTGAATCACCCGGCGGACGGTCATAGCCCCGGCGAATTTCTGCCGGTCTGGATCTCAGCCAACGGCCGAGCGTTCTTTTGACACCCGATGCCGCTCCAATGATCCCCCCGTTTCTGAATTTATGTCTCAAAAGTTGGATTGAATTACGCTACATGACAGGATGAGGCGCGGGTGGGGAATGGGGGGATCATCATATTTATGAATGGAATTTTGATAAACCGGATCGCCGCAGAATCTTTCCATACACAACTATTGACCAAAACTCCTTTTTGGCGCATGAAAAGACCGGTCTTGCCCTTCGGGATATTTTCGGTTTCCCAAGTTTGATATCTTGCCATTTAGAGTAATTTAATCCAACTTTTAGGGCATGTATTTGGAATCGGATTATCTTCATATTTTTTTCTTGTTATTTTGGGCAGGCTTTGCTAAATGTAAAATATTAAACGACCCTTATTATATAAAGAATGTGAGCCCATGCAATCCACCACTCGATACAACAGCCATTTTCTAATGAAAATATGTAATTTAGTAATATAAACATAGGTAATGAAAATGACGGAAAAAGATAAAAGAAATTACCCAAGGCTAAACTCATTGAATCTGATCTCCTATTATGTTTATAATCAGGATGATACAATGATAAACCAGGGTATGGGCAGGACATTGAATATTTCGGCATCCGGCATTCTTTTGGAGATCCACATATCGATTGAGAAAGAACAGATTGTGACGCTGGATATTGGGCTTGAGGAAGATATCGTGAATGTGCGAGGAAAGGCGATATATTCCAAGAAAGGCAAGGATAACATGTTCGAAACCGGCATAGCCTTTATCAATATTGATGATTATCAGAAAAAAATTTTAGATCGGTTCATTGAAGATTTTGAGAATCAAAAACAGTAAATAGCAAGATATGATGCGTATCCACCTTTAAAAATGGAAGACGCTCGGATAGCCACCCATTGGCAAATATTATTGAGCGTCATGTAAGATGAATACAAAAAAAGGGATTCTGTACTCAGGGTGTTGTTTTGTTAATCAGAAAGGAGGTTATAAGGATATTAATAATAATATCAATTAGATGAAATGTAATTAGTCAAAATGAATCCGTTTGGACCTCAAGATCTAAGATTAAACAAAAGGGCGTGAAAACTATCGATTGACAGTCCGTATTGTATGTGATAATAAATATCAAATAAGTACTAAAAAAAGAGAAATATCTTAAAATTTTTATAGGTGCTTAACTCAGGCTCAAGTTGATCAGGCCTTATTGAAAGAGGCAATTCATTTTGGTTCAAACAAAAAATTGGATTTAAAGAATAAAACAGGGCAGATGAAGCTATATTTTCGTCGGATCAAATCGCTTCTCTGAATAAAGAAATCGGCCACGGAATTGTTAAAGATAACCCACCGCATGGTTAATTCTTTGCTAAATACGATCCAAAAATGCTCTTCTTTTTTTGTTAACTTTTTGCTTTGGAGATAATGCCGTGATATACAGCATGGGACAAAAAGAATTGGATGGAATTGAAGATGTACTCAAGGACACATTGATTGAGATAGGAGTTCAATGCGTATGCCTGATCGATATGGCCGGAAATATCGTTGTCAGCTTGGAAAAGGGGGAGAACCAGCACGATATTTACTCCCTTGCGGCACTTGCAGCGGGGAATTTCGGTGCAGTAAACTCTATGGCAAAGATCATTGGTGAAGAAGAGTTTTCGTTGCTTTTCCATAAAGGAGATGATGTGAGTATCCATTTCAGCAAGGTCTTTCAAGATTTTCTCTTGATAAGCATTTTTGGCCAAGACGTATCCCTCGGATTTCTTCGATTGAAAGTCTCAGAGGCTATCGAAAAGATCAAGGACCTTTTGACGTTATCATTGAATACATGAATATCATGGTCATAAGCGAAATAAAAAGCGAAGACACAGCGCCAAGGGTTGGTAAATGGCATTTATCAATTTAAAAAAAAAGGAGGTTCAGGTAAAGATCGTATATTATGGGCCGGGGAGGGGAGGGAAAACAACCAATCTAGAGTACATTTTCAAGAAGTTCCAGGATCGAATTAAAACGGATATGGTAACGATTAAAACACAGGGAGATCGAACCCTTTTTTTTGATTTTCTTCCACTGGGTCTTGGACAGATCAAGGGTTACAACATCAAGATCCAGCTTTATACCGTCCCGGGTCAGGTAAAATATAATGCCACCAGGAAGCTGGTATTAATGGGGGTGGACGGCTTGGTTTTCGTAGCCGATTCTTTAGTCGAGAGGAAACAGCAGAACATCGAATCATTGTCAAATCTTCGGGAGAATCTGGCATCATACAAAAAGGACATCTCCGAGATACCCTTGGTTTTGCAATATAACAAGCGGGATTTAGCCAAGAATGACATTCCATTGTTGCCCGTTTCAGTTTTACAAGAGGATTTGAACAGCAAATTGAATGCGCAGGCATTTGAAGCGAGCGCAGTGGAAGGAAAGAACGTTACCGAGACCATGAAACAAATCATTTTCCTTACCGTCGCTTCACTTGAAAGAGAATTAAAATAGGAGGAAAATCGATGCCGCCTTTGGACACTGATCGTGATTCGACACTTAGGAGTGAGTTGAGAAAACGGCTGGATAGTATTTTCCAGGAAGATGGACCAAATGAGCAAAAAGAAACAGCACCGGTCGAAAATAAAAATGAGATGCATCCCCTGGATTCATTAAAGTCTGCTGTTCTTTCTTTGGATTGGGAGATTAGCGATGAGGTCACCGGGAAGTTTGTGGAACAGGCCGAGAATTTTCTACGACGGTACAAGGCCGATAAGGTTTTATCGGTTTTCCTCCAGATCCTATATGCTTTAGGAAAGTACATCAGACGATATAAGGGGAGATCTCATCCTGGTTCTACAAAGCTTGTAAGCACCACTTTTGATGGTCTTGTAAAAGTATTCGACGGCGGATTGTCCGAAAGCGAAAAGCGAAATTTGCTGAACAGCACTGTCGACGAATTCATGAAGCTTAAGAAGACCATAATTGATGAAAAGAAGAAGGTTCCTCTTCCGGAAGTTAGAGAGGTCGAGATATCCGAGATATCCAAAAAGTCGATACACCAGCTTTTGATGGAACTTGGTGTTTTGATGGAAGCTGAATTTGAAAAGATTAGGGATGAGATACGCGCATTAAATAAACCACAAACGTAACATTAGCGTTTGGAGGAAAAGAACATGGCAGTCAACCCGGACAATTTAATGACGAAAGTATTCAGACGCATCGAAAGGAATGACGTAGGTGAAATTTCAATGGATAACCAGATGCTCAAAATTCTTTTTGAGGTGGATGGGCAGAGAACGGTTCAGGAAATTGCTGCCAAATTAGGGATGGGCCCGTCGGATATTGCAAATGTCATATCCCGACTGGTGGATAAGGGAATTATTGCACCAGCATCTGTCGCGATATCTTATCTAAGTCCCGCTGTTTTTGCAGGTTTAAGAAAGGAACTTGCTATAGCAATCGGGCCTATTGCAGATGTTCTCCTCGAGAATGCGCTTGAAGATTTCAATTCGAACGAATCGAGTTTTCCATCAGAACAGGCAGCTGAATTGGTTGACGTGCTTGCACGACAGATCAGTAGACAGGAAAAAAGAGTCGCTTTTCAGCAAAGGATGCTTCAACTATTAAGAGAATTGTAAATTGATAACCATTCCTGCCATGGGCGAGATAAGGAATACCCCAATTATTTTTTTCAGATAACAGCCGAGAAATCTTTCATGGAGTTCGATGATTAGACTCAACAATCTCTATTTGGAAAAATTTGCGTTGAAGTCACGATAGGAAACCCATGGATAGTTTAAGAGTTGCCTGAAACAAATTCTATGAACCTAGGGGATGCGCTTTTGTCCATTGAAGCAAGTCTGGTATCCTCCCTTTGAAAATCGTCAGACAACCCATATGAATCATTGATAGCCCATATACGCCATGCTTTTAAGTTAAAGTTGATGAAATCGTAAAAACTCAAAATTGGGATGGCAAAGGAAAAAGCTTCAGATGCAAGGCGCGCAAATCCTGAAAATGAGGCGTACTTATAGGTACGCCGCAATGATTTACCCGGTTGAATCCTGCGAAGCAGGGCCGCAAAGCGGCATTCAACCGGGCAGGGGATGCAGCGCAACGCAGCAAATGGACTTTTTACGAAGCCATCAAAGTTAAAACACGAGGAGAAAGAAATGATCATTATACCCAAATATAAAGCGACAGTTGATAAACTTAACAGCTATTATATTGATATTAAAAAACTTTTAGAACACTATCAGGGGGAGTTTGGCACAGGGGTGATTCATTTAAAATCGACTGACGCAGAAGCGGCAATCTATTTCGACAAAGATGAAATACTCAGCACTATTCTTGAAGGGGAGGGAGCCGTCAATAGAGGGGAAGATGCCTTTAAGAATTTAGAGGAGTTTGTCAACCGGCATAACTTTAACATAGATATTTACAGGATAGCATCTGATAAGATCTATCTATGGGCTAATGTGCCTGATTCACAAGAGCTTTATCGGGGTCTTAGTTCAGAATTTACGGAGCTCGAAAGCCTTATAAAGAAATTAAGGGAAGAAAAGTTTACAGGATTTATTAACGTCAACTTTCTAAATCGAAAAGAAGGTGGGATTATTTTTTTTGTAGGAGGTAAGATAGAATCTGTTTCCACTTCTTGGGAGCTTGCTTCCGTTGAAGATACTGAAAAATCAGTAAAGACGCTTATCGAAAGAACGAAAGAAATGCGATCGGTTTTTGATGTGCAAAGGATCGTACCGAAAGACGACAAGTTGGGCATCCGAAGCGATGATAATGAAAAAGCCAAACCATCAAAAATCATTTCGATTCTTGAAGAACTTCTTGGCATTTTTGAAAATGACATCAATTCCGAAGGTATAAAAGGAAATGATTTTAATACGCTCTTAAGGAAAAAATTTTTAAAAAAAGCAGAAAATTTTCCTTTCCTTGATCCTTTTGCCGCAGAATTTCGATACAATAATCGAAAAATCAGCTTTTCAGGAGAAGCAAAAGAGGATGAAATGGTTAAAGGATTGTTGGGTTGTGTGATGGAAATCTCAGATGAAGTCGGAGTCACCTCGAAACTCAGGACATCCCTTGGTCCTTGGTACCAAAAAAATGAGAAACTCCTTCGCAGATTGGGAATTGAACCTCTCTAGAGGCCTGAATGAACAGCAAAGTAATCATTATTGATCAGGATATCCATCTTTTTAAGATGGTTGAAGATGCCATCAAAAAACATCATCGAGATGTCGATTGCATCAAGGTATCGACTATTGATAATGCCGTAAAAATGCTTAAAACTGAACCGATTGCGGTCATAGCTTCGGTTTTTAACGCTCTGACGGCCAGAGATCTTGCATTTATTAATTATGTTGCGGATTCTTTCACCGATATCCTTCATATTGTTATCGGTGAAAATGAATCTGATGCAATCCGGTCGATCATTAAAAATGAGGGTAATATTGATTATTTAAAAAAGCCGTACAAGCCTGAGACGGTGGCAATTAAAATCATTAACATCCTGAATCAGCAGAAAGATGGGGGTGCCCTTTACAACGTATCATCCAGCATGATTCTCCAGATCATCCAGATGGAACAGCGTACATGTACCATCCGGCTTTTAGATCATAAAAGCAATAAGAGGGGGGCCCTCTATTTCATGGATGGCAGAATCTTAGATGCATGGGTTGCCGGGAAACGTGGAGAATTGGCCGCTTATGAAATTTTTTCATGGGACAACGTTTCCCTGTTTATCCAAAACAGTTGTTATCAAACAAAAAAAAGAATAGAGGGTGAACTCCAGGCCATTCTTCTGGAAGCCATGCGCCTGAAGGATGAAGCGGTATTAAAAAAGGCGGATGAACCGGATTTATCTTTAGAAGAAGATGGAATATTAATTGATGAAGGGGAAGCTGTCAGTGATGGTCTGGACAGGTTAAGAGATAAAATTACCAAAGATCAAGCTTCTAAAGACACTATATTAGATATTTATGAAGATGAGAAATGGAATAATTTATTGTCTCAAGCCAGAACAATTGGGACTTTTTTTGGATCAGGAGAGCTCAGAGTAGGTTGTGTGGAAGAGGGCGGAAAACAAGATTATCTGCTTGTTCCGGGAAAGCACACAGTGGTTATAGCAATCGAACAAAGATGTCCGAGAGATAAGCTGATTAAACTTATAATGAGTTAGGCTCAGAAAAGCTTTAATAATGTTTTGAGATTATAGATGATCTGTAATTCAGGACATTGCCGTTAATATGGAAGATTCTCTCCTTGATATATTGAGAATTCAGAACGTCAAGGGTGTCATATTTTCATCCCTTGATGGTGATATTCTATACGAGCGTTTCGTTGAACAATGGCGTTTTAATTTGAATGAAAAGAAAGTTTGGTGGGGTCTTTTCATTCATAGCCTAAATGGAATAATGAGGGTTGAAATGGTCTATGACACCGATCGACTTTTTATTCGACAGGCGAAAGAAGGCTATTTGTTTGTATTGGCCAGTAATTCTGCACCAATGGCCATGATTCGGTTACAATGTGATTTATTCTTATCCAAAATGGAAAAGAGTACTAAAAAAGGGCTTAATATTCTCTTCTCTAGAACCAAAAAGGTCTAAGACCTTGTTCAATAATTTTTCAAGCCTATAAAAAGATAGAAGGCGTATCGGGCAAGGCAAGATCTTTATAATTATCTTATCTTGAATAGCGTTGCAATTATTATCAATTTGAATGCCGAGAAGGACTTTTTAGAAAAGTCTTTCCAGTTTGAAATATAGATATTTTTTTGCCTATTCAATCAGAGGGAGGATCCTCATGGATGAAAAAACAAGCAATAGCTCAATCGAAGAGTTGGAAGAGGAAGGCATTTTTGAATTAGATGACGAGGACTTGGAAGGTGTAGAAAATGAAATAATTGAGGATGAAGATGTCATAAAATTAGTAGATATGGTAGATGAAAACACATCTAAGGCAGATAATGATATTGATCAGATTCAAAAGCTTTTTGATATGGAAAAAGAAACAAAAAGTGACACGGATGATCAAGCAGCTGAAAAGCTAAAAAAAGTGCTAAATGCCGCATTTGAAGATATTGGATCAGGGGATGAAAGGACGGTTAAACCGCTTTTGGAAAAAGAAAGAGGGGAGGAAGAAGAGTTACTAGATTTAGATGAATTAGGTATAAAAGAAAAGGAGGATGTTTTAGGGATTGAAGAAGGCCCAAAGATCCCAGAAATTCCAGAAGATGCAATTTCCGAAGAACCGGAGCAGGTTAGTGTGAAAAAGGAGATTCAAGAAATCATAACACCGGGTGCGGTGGAGCTTGAAGAAAAAGAAAAGATAAAAGCGATGGAGACCTTCCAAGTCGACAAAGAACAAGTAGAACAGATTATAAAAGAAACCGTTGAAAAAAAATTGGATGAAGCTGTAAAAAAGGCAATCATTGAGGTTGCCGAAAAATTTTTATCGCAGACTATCGATACGATAAAGATAAAAATGATCGACGGCATTAAAGAAAAATAGAATTTAGCTTAGAAGCAAATCAGATTAAAAAGCGGCAAAGAAGATAAGAATAAGGGTCATCGCCTTTTTAAAGGTGTATTGCACTAAACAATTCATTGACTCTTTACAAGCACTATTCGCAAGCCGGAGACACCGCTTCAGGTGATAAATAGACCCTATGGATATCGAGGCAAAACAGCGGCTCGACATTCTGACCGGTGAAATATAACCCGATTCGTTTCACCATTCAAGAGTTGACTATTTTTCATTCAAAGAAAAAATTTGCCGGTCGAGACGCTCTTTGATTCAAGAATAATCCATCGCTATTCCATTTGTGAATTAGTGCATCCGGCATGAGAATCGGTAAGTGACTGAAAAAGGCCATAAAGACGATATGTTAAAGAATCATTTGCAGGGTTCTTCCGGACAGGAATCTCATGATGATCAGGATCTTGCCCAACTTGTTTATCAATATTTTACCAAAAAACCGGAAGCGATCCAATCAGAAAATTCATCACCCATGCCTTTGAAGTCCGATCAGTCGGAAAAAGATGCACTTTATAATCTTGAAGATGTGATAACGAACATAGATGATGCTGGTTACAGCCTTGAAAGTATCGTTGAGACCTTGTCAGAAAAAAAAGAAAAATGAGATTTCATTTGACTGCTCGCCGGTGGTCATCAATACCACAAATTCATGCATGAATATCCCCACCCGAAAGATCTTTCCGGATTTCATCATTTAATATCAAAAAGGATTTTCCGAAAGATTGGGTCTACCGGAGCGCTTGTGAAGACCTGCAGAAGAGAAGCGCTCGATGAGGCAAGGTTTGCGTCGGCACTATCCGCTTCAGAAGGTTGTTTATGAAAAAGAAGGACGACACCGCCAGGCCGGCGATAATTCATAAACTTCTCCTTTTTAGCTTATGTGTCGGAGCCACTTTCACCATCACCTGGATCCGGCTTCTGACGGCGCCGGATCTTGCGCTGTCCGTATTTTATCTGCTGCCGATTTTAGTAGCGGTGTGGCATCTGGGCCGGGTTGCTGGGATGTTGGTTTCGCTCTGCAGCGCTTTAATATGGCTGTGGGCCGATCTTAAGGTGCTTGATGGCTTCTCAAACCCATATATCCCTTTTATCAATGAAACGTTTCGACTCGTTGTATTTTTGTTTGTCACTTTTATCGCCGAGAAGCTCAAACTCGCTCTTGAGGATCAAAAGACTCTGGCCCGGAGTGATTCTTTAACCGAAGTAGCGAACCGAAGGGGATTTTCCGAGTTGGTAAAGAGGGAGATGGAAAAGGCTCGTCGCAACCAAACGCCGGTTTCCGTCATTTACTTCGATGTCGACAATTTTAAGACCCTCAACGATCGATTCGGACATGCTGCAGGAGATCGCTTCTTATACGAAGCGGCAGATATACTGAAGAGAAATGTCCGGGTGGTCGATGTTGTGGCCCGTCTGGGAGGGGATGAATTTTGTGTCCTACTGGGAGAGACAGGCGAGATTGCAGCAATGGCCATATCCCGAAAACTGAAAGGGCTTCTTATGGATCTGACAGAGAGCAGGAGATTCCCGGTAACATTTAGTATCGGGGTTGCAACTTTCGAAAAAATGCCACAAGGAGTCGAGGACCTGCTCAGCGCGGCGGATGCCTTGATGTATAAGGCTAAAAAGGCGGGCAAAAACCAGATCTGCTCTGCCGTGTTAAACCCATCCGGCGAATAATCTTATTGGTGACGCTTTGGCACTCAGGCGGGAAAAACTTTTCGCATTATTGAAGATTCCCTGCAACCTCCTGCAGGGAATCTTCAATTTAATAGCAGTTCCTAACGCCTTCGTCGCAATCTCTCAATAGAGATTCGGATACTGTCTTGCATACGGCCGACGGCATCTGCCAGGTCTCCGATTTCGTCAGCCGTTTTCGAGCTGACTTGCGCATCCAGGTCTCCTACGCTGATCCGCTCCGCAACATCGGTCAGATTACGGATTCTTGAAACAAGCAGGGTACCATACAAGGCAACGATGATTCCGATGAGAACGACGGTGGCGCCTAAAATAATAAGAACGATATTCCGTGTCGTTTGCGCACGCTTATCGGCACGCGTTTCCAGCAATTTTAATTCGCGTGTAAACTCTTCCAGATCGGTTGTTGCCGCAGCGATATAAGGAGTTCCCTCGATCGGTGAGCAGATCAAAAACCGGTCTTTCATCTGACCTGCAGGATCCTTTTCCTTGTAAAATCCCCTTGATTCGCGTTGACCCATGACACCGGTGTATATTTTCCACAGAGGATCCGAAATTTCCAGCTGCTGTTTATTTTTACCCATGTCCATTCCGACAATCCTGGGATTCACATGGGTACGAACAATCCACTCCCCGGCTTCTTTCTGTTCTGCCGGTGGTGCCTGGTATAAAAACGTAAAACCGGTCATTCCGACCTTCTGAACGGCTATCCGCTTGAAATTCAGATCATCGTTAAAGTCCGCGGGCTGTAACCCCGGATGAGCCTGGAGAAAGATCTTGACCTGAGAGGCCACGGAGCGGGAGATGCTCGCTACTCCATCCTCGGCCAATTTGGAGACGATCTTTGTACTCTCACCTTTAATAAGAGCGGACAGTTGGTTCAGTTGCCAGAGATAGAGGAGACTGGCTCCAATAATAAGGAGGATGGGAACCAGGAAGAAAAGCAGGAACATTTTGACGCGCAAACCGAGTGCCTTTTTTGCAGGGGATGGGGCATTATCGGCTGCAAAATCGGTCGCCGGCCTTTTTGATTCTATTGAAGGGGCAGCCCGTTCGGCCGCGGCTGGGGCGATGGGAGCGGGAGCCGGCGCTTCGATCTTGCCCAATCCAGTTTCAAATGCAGCAGTCGCCGTAGAGTCTTCCCCCGACTTTTCTACAGTAATAATATGTCCGCAGGATTTACATTTGAACTTGGCCACATTCCCTTGTATCTTTTCAGGGCTAATCCGATACTTCCTTCCGCATTCTTCACAGATAACAATCATTTTTGAACCTCCTTCAAAAGAGTGAAACTTCTAAAAATTTATTGCTTGGGAAGAGGTTCCAGAGTCACCGGATTTTCTTCACGGGATTGCATGACTTCGATGCCTTTTTTCTCTCCGATGATCTTAAACAGGTCCCATTCATCTTTTGCTTCGCCTTTTGATTTTCCTTCTACGATAAAGACAGAGCTGATCACCTGGTGGTCCCAATCCCGCCATTGCTCCTCATCCTTGAGTAAAGTAAATTTATGGCCTTCCAATTCGGGGACGATTTTGTTTGCGGCAAAGGTATTGGCCCTTTTGACGGCTGCAACCCATTCATGAATAGCAACCCATGCACAGGCTGCGGAAGATCCCGGTGGTTTCCCATATTTGCTCCTGAAGGCATCTACAAATTGCTTGGTGCCCGGGAAGCGATCCTGTAATCCCCAATACCAGTTCTTGGTTGCAAGCACTCCCGCCATGGCATCAAACCCGGCACCATGGGCCATGCCCAACTCCATGAGCGGCACTACAATTTTCATCTTATTTTTCAATCCCATTGCATTAGCCTGCTGCAAGGCTTTGACCACGTCATTGCCGAAAAGCACCAAGACAAGAACATCCGGATTTGCCTTTTGGGCCTTCGTTAGTTCGGATGAATAATCTGTTTGTCCAAGGGGTGTCAGGACGGAGCCGACCGTATCCGATCCTGCCAATTCCGTTACCCATCTTGTGGATTTCTCCAGCGAATGCCCCCACGTGTAGTCCGAAGTGATATAAAAATAAGAAGACCCTTTTTTCATTCTTTGCACCAGAAAGGGAGCCAGTGCTTTTCCGGTCATCCATGCATTGAAATACCATCGAAAGGTATTCCTGTGGGCCGTTTGCACCGTAAAACCCGAGGGGTTCGTATCGAAGCCGGTCGTGGCATCGGAATGGGTCAGGGCCGCCATGAAGATAATGCCGCGCTCCTGGCATACTGCACTCTGGGCAACAGCCTCTGCGCTACTGGATCCCCCTGTCAGCATGACAATACCATGCTTTTCAATTAATTCGATCGCATTCTCTTTAGCCACTTTTGCATTCGTTTTCGTGTCTCGGAGGACCGGCACGATCTTTTTCCCCAACACCCCGCCCGCACTATTGATTTTCTCGATGGCCAGTTCATAAGCCATCTGCTCATCTTTCCCCTGGTCTGAATAAGAGCCTGTTAAGGGAACGTTAAGGCCGATAGCAACAGTTGTTTCATCATTCACGGTTTTTGTCTGGGCATCCACGGATCGTGCGAGTGTTAAAAAGCACAAAAAACAGAAAAGAATCGGACTTATCATTGTCATTGGAATTCTCTTCACATGCAAGGCCTTCATTGCTCCTCCTTTTTCCCGGTTTTCAGCAGTCTTTATGGAAACCGCAAGTCCCATCTCAATCACTTAATGGTCACCATTTTAACAGAAATAAAGAAAAAAAACAAGCCGGCGGTTCTGAAAAAAAATCGATCAGACGAGGTGGTAAAGCAGAGCACGCCTTCTCGTTTCTATTTGATACTATTTTAATCTCGAGATTATCTTTGCAGCTCTTCAATCGAGAACGCTCCAAGATCTATGGATATGTCAAAGGCCTTCTTGCATGAATTCTTTGGTATTGTAGATGGAACCATTCATGCCGCTCCATTTCCAGTATTGTTTTTCGAGCATCTCTTTTCAAAGTGTATCATTTTTAGAAAGGTTTGAAACATAGGGTATTCTTTTATCAACTATATATGCAAAATGTCAAGGAAAAAGAAAAAGAGAAAAACCTGATGGGATTATGACCTTTTCCTAGATGAACGCGGAGTCAGGGATGCGATATATTGAGGTTCATTTTCAACTGTTTTGGATGCTTTTTCATTGAATCTCCCCTGAAAATCTATTCATGCTATGATAAATAAAACTCTCTGGAACGTCGCTCAGGATCATTTCCGGCATCAATGCCGTTAGCGCTATTTTTAAGGAGTTGAAATATTATTTTTTAGATGATAATCTAACAAAATAAAGATATCCAGATCAGGCGGATATTCCGTATGCATTCCAAATGCGACGGATGTCAAGCGGTCCGGGGTTACCGTATGGCAAATGTGATCTCCGAATCGAGACCGGATCTTTTTCAATTCATGCAGGGGCAATCGAATGAACCAAACAGCCCACTCGACCATGCAGGGGGCGCGCCAGGGAGTCCAAAATGTTCTCGGGAGTTTGCTGCGCGCGATCAAAAACCATTCCCTTTATCCTGAAGGACATGACAAGCTGAGCAAGGCCGTTGGACGCGTCTATGAAGACCTGAATGGGTATCTTAAAGACCATAAGGTTCTTTCTTTTGAAATCGGTAAGGATCGTCTGGTCTTTCAGGGCGAAACGATCTATTCCGCGCCGGCGGAGCAGGGAAATCTCCCCTTTATATTTTTCCGGGACGGTATCCAGACACTGGAGTTCAGTGAAGGCATCGAGGAGACAGAACTGGAAGCCTTTTTCGGGATTTTGGATCGCCATTGGATCCTTGCGGATGAGCCTGAGGGAGATTTGGTGACCGCCCTCTGGGATGCCCAGCTCCCCCATATTCGATATGTTGTTTCCGATGTTTTTTGGGGATCCGAGTCGGAAATGGATCTGGGGGCCTTTTCGATCGGCAAGAACCTGAAAAGCGGTACGGCCGATTCGGAAGGCACCGTTGGCGACCCTGGGCCGGTTGACGCCGTGCCGGATCCCTTCGACAGGGGGCAAGGGACGGGTGCGGATGCAAAACGGTCAACTTTCGGGTCGGATTTAAACTTGCCGGAGTGGATGAATCCCATCGAACCGGAGGCCGTGGAGCTGAAGCCGGAGGAGTCGGAGCTCCTTTTTAGCTGGGTGACTCAGGAGGAAAAAAAAGAATCTCTGAACGATTTTTTGAATGCCCTTTTCGACAGCCTTCTGGAAATCCATGAAACGAAAGATTTTGAAGTTGTCCTGGATACCTTCAAAAGTGTGTTCCAGGGCCTTATCGAGCGAGGTGAATGGGATACTGCTTCCACACTGCTTAATGAAGTCGGCGAAGCCGACCGGCGGAATCCTGACCTACCCCCTGAACACCAGGCCCTAACCGAGGCGTTTTTTAAGCAGGTGTCGAGTTCTCCGGTTTTAGATGCATTGGAGAAAAGACTATTGGAAGCCCCCCAGCAGCAGCTGAAATCTATTAAAAAGATGTTGCTGCTGCTAACCCCCGATGCGATCCCAACGCTTTGCGGGTTGATCACTCCGAACATGGATTTTGGGCTCAGGCAGATGATTACGGAAGTGATTGAAGCACTCGCGTCCCGGGACTTCCGACCCCTGGAGGCGATGTTGGAAAGTGCGGAAGCGACCCGGATTCAACGATTGGTTTCTATTCTGGGCCGCCTTCACGATTCGAAGATTGATACCATTTTGGAAGATCTGCTTCGTCACCCCTATCCGGCGGTTCGTCGGGAGGCGGTGACGGCCTTGCTGCGCCGGGATGCGGAAAACATCAGCAAAGTCTTTCCCCTCATCGAAGACGAAGACGAAGCTATCCGACGCCTGATCCTGGGTTTTATGGTGCGTTTCCGGAAAACGGTCTTTGAGGACTTGATGCTGAGGTATCTGAAAACCGACAGCCCGATGCAGGCAGACCATGCGCATGTCTTGGCGTGTTTTAAAGCATTGGGATTTTGCGGATCCTCCCGATCCATCCCATTTCTCGATCAGATATTGACGAAACAAAAGTGGACGGATCTGTTTCGCAAGAAAAGCCGTTTTCAGGGGGCCATCCTGGCGCTTAAGGCGATCGGGACTCAGGAAGCGAGGGAGTCTCTCGAAAAGGCAGGCCGGAGCCGTATTCTCGGGATACGGCGTGCGGTAGCGGAGGCTTTGAAAGACCGGACTGTGCAATGATAAAATTCTCTGCTGCCAGAAAGCGCTTGCTGAATATCCAAAAAGGGAAATAACCCGAAAAGGACACCAGTTGCAGGACACGAATATTTTGGGCGAAGAACTCATCCGGACCTTTTATCGGATGGTCCATACCATCGGGATTTACAAAGACAACAACCAGATGGTGCATGAAGCGGTGTCCAAGTTTATGACCCTAGCCGGAAGCCTTGCCAAAGGGAGTGATCTGGAGATCCTCATCTGGAGAGGAAGGCTTTTCCTCCAAGGAGAAAAGCTTTCTTATCGCCGCGAGACGTTCGCCTTCATCAGCGCGTGGCTTGATTTTTTTCAAGAAAGAGACCTTTCGGGGATCCGTTTTCTCACAAAGGTTGCAAATGCACCCCGCGGAGAATTCGTCCTTCTGGCGCGTCTGTTGAACGAGTCCATCAGTCAGGAGGAACCGGCGGCATGGCTTGAAGATCAGCTTTTTACCCGAAAGATCGATTGGGTTGAAATGATACAGGAGGTCGAAGAGCCTCTATCCAAAGAAGAAGCTAAAACACCCTCGGATGCCGATTTAGATCGGGATTTGCTCCGTAAACAGAAGGCCCGTCAAAATTACAAACGCGCACTGGATGTGGTCAAAGAGGTTTCACAAAAAATATCCGCACAATCCACGGTCGGAATCCGGAAAGCCAGGCGGCTGGCTCAGAATATGGTCGAATTGGTCATGGAAGACGAATCTCTGATGCACTGCATGGCTTCCATCCGGGACTATGACGATTATACCTATACCCATTCGATCAATGTGGCGTTGCTGGCTATGTGCGTTGGCAGGAGGATCGGTCTCTCACACATCCTTCTGGAGCAGTTAGGCATCTGCGGCATGTTTCATGATCTGGGTAAGCTGGACGTCTCCACGGATATCCTCCACAAACCCGGAAGGCTTGCACCCGAGGAATGGGAAATCATGCGGCAGCATCCTCTCATGGGCGTCATTCGTATTCTCAGGCTACGGGCACCCTCTGGAATGAAATCGAGGATCGCTCTGGGTCCCTTCGAACATCACCTGAAAATGGATCTGACCGGATATCCAAAAACCCGTTTAACTCAAAACGTCACACTTTTCGGACGGATTTTGAGCATCGTGGATACCTATGACGCAGTGACGTCCCACCGCGCCTATCGTGTCAGAAGCCTGATGCCCAACGAGGCGGTTTGCTTCATGTGGAATCGACTGAACCGGCAGTTTGATCCAATTCTTCTAAAGGTATTCATCTGCATGATGGGTCCTTTTCCGGCGGGGAGCGTCGTGAAGCTAAACACCGGAGAAATGGGGATCTCGATGGGGATTAACCCTGCCTCCAAAAAACCAGGACAGCGGGTTCTTCTACTGGTCAAAGATGAAGCGGGCGGATACCGCAAAGGAGAAATCCTGAATCTTGATGAACCGGAAAAAGGGGAAAAAGCAGCAGTTAAACGGATCCATTCTAGTATCCCTCCCTCCAGCATCGGCATCCAGCCTGCTGAGTTTCTCATGCAGTAAGCAAGCAAGGGTCCCTTCAGGCCATCGCTTTGCCCGATGAAATCGCATTCTGCATCAGACAGAAGGCTATTTTTGAGGCGCAACAAGGATAGGGTGCCGACGAAACGCCCACCAGTCAGCCAGTTCCGCCAGGGACTTTGCCATCATGTAACGGCCATCCGCAAAGACGGCGTAATCACCCCCGCCCCCCATGGCCGAGGCAAAGCGAATGGTGTTGGCGTAAAATAGCCAGGTGTCGCTCCATTTTTTTTCAATCGCCTCGTCGAAAGGATTTTCTTTCCCGTCAGCCAGCCCTGTTCCCCAAATTTTTTCCATCAGTTGCGTGGCCACCCGCGTATCCGAGTTGGTTTTGGACACCGTATTTTCCAACCGGTTCCAGAATCCATTGACCCAGGATCTGTCATGACAGTTCAAACAGGCTGCCTGCATGGTTTCCGTGCGATGGAGGCGTTCCTTTTCGTCGATGAGGTGCGCTGATGCGAATTCCCCGTTGAGATCGGTGGGGAGTGGGAGCCCTTCCTTGTTTCGAATGCTCGTGGTGTCCGGACCTTTAGGGTGAGGATGTGCATAGATCAGACCAAAAAGCCGCCAGGGAAGACGGTCGCTCATCTGGTGGGAACGTTCGGAGACCACTGTACCGTCTTGATTGACCAGAAGACTGACGTGGCAGGCCGCGCAGGTGGGTGCCGTGAAATCTTTGCCGATGGTCCATGGGACGTTGGTAAATTCCCACGACGACCCATGGGATGAAAATAAGCTGCCGTGCTTGCTTGCTTCATAAACCTTGAAGGCCGGCACGTCGGGTCCCACATGGCATTCCTTGCAGGTATAGGGCTTTCGCGCCGTTGCGATGGAAAAGAGGTGACGGGTGTGGCATGCCGAGCAAGCCCCTTTGCTGCCGTCGAGATTGATCCGGCCGACACCCTGGTTGGGCCATCCCCGAATGATGGGAAATTCGAGTTCGCCGGCCAGATCCGTTGTCCGTTTCTCGGTTCCTTCCAACGATAGGCGGGTGCCGTGGCAGTAATAGCAGGCTTCTTCCCGGGTGACGGCATCGGGTCTTTCATGCCGGATCCGATCTTTGATGAAAGTGGGTTGACCGAGGATGCTCAGTTCGAGTTTCTGATACAATGCGTTTTCAGCAAGATTGGCATAAGCATGCGACATGAGGTTTTTAGAGTACTGCTCGGCTTCGACCGAATGGCAGGTCCTGCAGTCTTGCGGGCTGACCACCACGTGAATTGTATGACCATTGTGTTCGAAGCTGTCCTTATGGGCATCGGACCTAAGACCGTGACACTCTGCGCAACCCACGGATGTCGTCTTGAGCGCATCCGGGACAGACTCGCTGGATACTTTCCTGGACAAACCCTGGACCGAAGCGGCGGCGCCGGGCGTCACCTGGGCGTGCCGGCTTTTTTTCCATTCGGCAACGATGCCGGGGTGAAGCGATGCATGGCAATCCAGACATTCGGAGGTCGCATCGCTGATAGGGGTTTCAGCTGAAATTGTCAGGGGAGGAAAGAGAAGCAAAAAGAAAAGAAGCATCCATAAAAAAAATGGTTTCATAGCAGACTCCGTAAATCAGGGCATCGGTATTTTTAAAAGGGAACCTGGATATAAATTAGCCCGAATCCGTGCGGAATTCAACTCGGTTTTATTCCCTGGTGAAAGCCCTCAGGTATTAAGGCGCTTTTCATCCATGCATTGAAAAAAACCACCCTTTAAGGATGCACCCCCCTACTTTTTTGTATGGGTGGGATTTTTTCCTGAATTAGCCGACGCTATCCTTTGCTGATCTTAATCTCCACACGTCGATTCTTTTGGCGTCCTTGAGGGTCATCGGATCCATCGGGTCGGGCGTTGGGGGCAATAGGCCTGGCCTTGCCGAAGCCTGCGGTCTGAATGATTTCTGATTGGATGCCTCCTTTTGAGACGAGCCAAGCTTTAACGGAATCCGCCCGGCGCTTGGAAAGCTTCAGATTGTAATCCTCGGAGCCTTTGGCATCCGTATGACCGGAGATAATCACCGTCGGGCTTTTACTTGCCAGAATGACTCCGACCACCTTCATCAGGATTGCTTCGGCATCCGGCAGGATATCCGTTTTATCGAAGTCAAACAGGACATCCCCCGAAAGCTCGATCTGAAACTCGGTCGGAGTCTCCTTTGCTCCCAGGTCTTTGAGTATCGTTTTAAGGTCAGAGACGCCGGCGATGATTTTCTTTGAAGGGATACCCAGTATGGCAACACTTCGGGAACTGATCGGCTTTGCCCCCCGGTCGGGTCCCATCGTCTTCAATGCGGCTACGGCTTTTTCATGGGCCGCACTCGGGATGATCGGATCCGCTCCATCTTCAACGGCCCCTGCATCGGATGCAAACCCCTGCAGCATTCCGAGGATCACCCAGATGCTCAACAAAAATATCCCAATCCGGCAATATTGTTTTCCAGGTCTGCTATTTTCCAAGGGAAACCTCTTCGAAGGGGGCAAGATCCGGTATCGACAGAGTGATGCTTTTCGGTTGTCCGGTCGGTTCCGGAAATTTTATCCAGATTCCCATGGGTTTGCCGGCTGCAATATCAAACCAAAAGCGTCCCCCCTTGTCGTTGTCGTAAAAGGGTCCACCAATAAACATACCGTCTGCATCTTTCAGGGCAAAATACTTTTTTTGGTTGATTTCATCCAAAACATAGCAGTCGAAAAAGTTAAACTTCATGGATTGTTTTTCCTTGCCCGTATTTCTAACTTTAAATTTTACGGTCAGTACGTTGTTACGGGTCTCTATCGATAGCAGGTCCACTTCTATACCGGTGAACGTGTTGTGGGTCTGGGTTTGAATCCCCTCTTTGGCGAAACCGCTTCCGGATGCAACCATCAGCAATAGGGCCGTCAAAAAACAGACGGTCTTTAAGAATTTCTTCATAACCTCCTCCTTTGATCAGTGTTTATAGGTTTTGTGCCGGGATGATTTCAATATTCGGTCATATGTCCTGCTTCTTTGAGGCAAAGCCCTTCAGGATCCTGGCGGCTTTTCCGGCTTTCGGTTCGGATCATGCGCTTCGGTCCAATTCCGTCCGAATTTTTTCTTAAAAAAGGACTTAAGCTTTTCGAACCACTGGCTAGGCTCCTTTTCTTGCTGCTTGTGGGCCCGGATGGCATCCCATACGAAAAAGCAGATATCGATGATCTTGTCTTTGGGGACATAGCAATGCGCTCCGGACCGGATGGACCGGATGAAGTTTTCCGGGCTCAGGGCGTGGGCCGTCAGCATCACGGCGGGGATTTTAAACGATGTGGCGATTTGGAGGAGCTCATATCCTTGTACCCCCATGATATCGAGGACCACACAATCGAAGCGCTCCTTTTCCATGATTTGCTTTGCGGACTCGAAATCACGGGCCCGGTATAGCTCACACATCTCAAGTTCTTCCGAAAGCATATCGAGTATATCCGGTTCATCATCCACGAGGAGGACTTTTTTCCCTTCCAGCATCGCCAAATCGTGCATATCATCCTCCTCATTTTTTTCAGGCGTTAACCCGGTCGACAGGATTCTTTCATGGGCTTCCGAGCCTTTGCATATCCTATGAAAAGAGGCGCGGCATGTCAATGCCGTAGCAGTCCTTTGCGGGATGTCGGCTTATACTTTGATTAAGAGTCCTTTCAGATAGGTTCCTTCCGGAAAACTCAATGAGACCGGGTGATCGGCGGACTGGCCGAACCGATGGAGAATGACTCCCGGTCGGCCGGCGTCCAGCGCTGCGTCGGCCACAACTTTTTGGAAGAGTTCGGGTAAAACATGGGCCGAGCAGGAAAAGGTCATCAGGAGTCCTCCTTCCCGCAGAAGCCCCAAGCCGAGCCTGTTGATGTCCTTGTATCCCCTGCAGGCTCTATCCAGATGAGCCCTGGAGTCGGCGAACTTTGGGGGATCCAGTACCACCACATCGAAACGGCGACCCGACTCACGAATCTGTCGCAGGGCTGAAAAGACATCCGCTTTCGTGTTTTTCACCTGATTTTCTGAAAAGCCGTTTAACTCGGCATTTCGGCGTGCAAGATCGATGGCGGATTCGGAGGAATCGATGTTGAGGACTGAGGACGCACCCCCAACCATGGCCCAGATACCGAAACCTCCGGTGTAGGAAAAACCGTTCAGAACGTCCTTTCCCAGGGTATAATCGGCCAAGGCAGTCCGGTTTTCCCTCTGGTCCAAATAAAAGCCTGTTTTTTGTCCCTGTCGGATATCAACTAAAAAAGCCGCGGACCCCTCCCGGATTTTCAGGGGTTCCGAAGGAATGTCGCCGTAGAGGAGCCCGGTTCTTTTTTTTAAATTTTCCTTGAGGCGCGCATTTACGTCCGAGCGTTCATAGATGCCCCTCACAGGGATTTGTCGGGCCAATTCTTTGATGATGATCTCTTTCCAGAATTCGGCGCCGACGGTGAGGAACTGACATACCAGAACAGGACCATATCGGTCCACCACGATTCCCGGGAGGCCGTCCGACTCGGCGTTGATCAGACGGTAGGCGTCACAACCGGAGAGGGACGGGATCGTGTGTCTCAAAGAAACGGCAGTTTGAATGCGTTTTGAGAAAAAAACAGGAGAGACGGTCTCTGCCGGATCGAACGTCCACACACGAACGATAATCTGGGAATGTGGAGAAAAAGCGCCCCTGGCAAGCCAGGTTCCGTCCGAAGACAGAATGTCCACCGTCTCTCCAGGAGCTGCTGCCTCGGAAACGTCCCGGATCGCCCCGGAAAAGACCCATGGATGCTTCCGCAGAAGGGATTTCTCCCTCTGAGGTTTAAGGCTAACCGAGGCCACGGGGCATGATTACTTGGATTCGGCGGTCTTGACAGCCTTTTTAGGCTTTTTAGGTCTCGTTTTGCCGAAAGTACCCCGAAAAACTTTTCCCCTTTTGCTGCGCTGATCCCCTTTGCCCATTGGATACTTCCTCCGTTTGAATAGAAATAAAAGTTTAACGAAAATCATCGAGGAAAATAGTGAATGAGTATCTATAGCACAACAGAGAAAGAGAGGCAACTCAAAGAAACGACACCAGAGCGTCGATTCCAAAAACATTTTTTGTTTCATTGCGCCATGGTTATTGATGCGGTAAAGTGAAACTCCCCACCTTTTAAGGCGGGGAGTTTCACTTTATAGTATCTGCATCGGGAATTCTCTTCCCAGCTTTTTGAAAACCCTCAGAAACCCGGATGAGAATTTAAAGGGGATTGGCAGCAAGTGCTGACAGATAGCGAAAAAAAGAGATACGGCCGTCAAATCCTCATGGAAGAGATCAGAGAAGGCGGTCAGGAAAAGCTCAAATCCGCCTGTATCCTGGTTGCCGGAGCCGGTGGGATCGGTTCCACTGTTTTGAACTGTCTGGCGGCTGCCGGGATCGGACGGATCCGTATCTTGGACTGCGACACGGTGGAGATGAGCAATCTGAACCGGCAGATTCTCCACTGGCAAAAGGATATCGGCCGAAAAAAAGCGGATTCCGCATCCGAAAAGCTCCAGGCACTCAACCCGGATATCGACGTGGAAGTGATGCATGCGACCATTTCAAGAGACAACATCCTGGATCTTGCCTCAGGAGTGGATGGAGTTGTCGATGCCATGGACAATATGCCGGCCCGATATATCCTTAACGAGGCGGCGGTGAAAATGCACATTCCTTTTTTTCACGGAGCCGTCCATGGCTTCGAAGGAAGAGCGATGACCGTCCTGCCTGGAAAAACGGCTTGTTTAAGATGCCTCTATCGCGGGCCGGTGGAAAGAGAGATATTCCCAGTTCTCGGGACGGCGCCAGCTATGATCGGGGCCATTCAGGCCTGCGAGGTGATCAAGTACCTGGTGGGTGCCGGTCGGTTGCTGACCGACCGAATGCTGACCATCGACGGTTTGACCATGACTGCATCCGAGTTCAAGATCCACAGGAATCCTAATTGTGAGCATTGCGCGTCCCCCAGATGAAAGGAGTTAAGCGTGAGTATCGATATCGCTATTCATAAGACGCATCGGCAATTTGCCGGAGGAGCGGAGCGGGTTTCTGTGGAAGGGAAAACCGTGGGTCAGTGTCTTGATCGTCTCATCCAACAATACCCCCAGATGAAGGCTATTCTTTTCGATAGGAAGGGACGCATTAAAAACACTATCGAAATCTATGTGAATATGGAAAGCGCCTATCCCGACGAACTGAAAAAACCGGTCAAGAACGGAGATGTGATCCACATCGCCCTGATGCTTGCCGGAGGATGATAAAAACCCGGCCGGTTAGAGGGCCGCGTACGCAGAAACTGCTTCCTTACCGGCGACAGAAATACGGTGGGCGGCGGTTTTTTTCTTTATCAGGCTGACATCTCCGGCATCCACGTAAGTTAAAGCCTTCACCTCACAGAATCGGACACACTGGGGATCGCCGTCGCACAGATCGCATTTGAATACTTTCCGATCGACGGTATTGAAACTCATGGCCCCGAAGGGGCAGACGGAAACGCAGGTCCGGCACCCGATGCAGACATCATAGTCGACCTCCACTCGTCCCAAACATGCGTTCATCGAGATAGCCTTTACCGGGCACGCTTTCATACAGGGCGCATCCTGGCACTGCTGGCAAGACATGGGGATGTAAAGGCCTTCGGACTCCCACTTCATGACTCGGATGCGGCTGCGCATCGGGTTGGAAATGCCGTCGTGCTTGACGGTGCAGACAAGCTCGCAAAGCCGGCATCCCGTGCATTTCTCGTAATCGATCATCAAAACTTTGCCCAAGGTTTCCATGAACCTTCCTCCTTTTCAATCTGTCAGGTTGGCTTAAAGCTGCCGGGAGGGCTCGTTATCAAGCCCCAGGCGTTTAAGTGTCGCCGCTTTGGGTTTTCCGTTTTTATCCAAACCTTTGTATTCGTAAAACTCGTCGATCATCTTATCGAATTTTTCCCGGTCGATGCACATGCCGATGACGTCCGGCGCGCCTCTTTTACAGGGCTCGTCGAAGTAGCGGTGATTCAAGGTATCCCCTTTTTTAAGGTCGTTTCGGGTCAACCCCTCCCGTATATTGAACATGCGCTCGATCATGTTGCATCTTTCAGCGACGGTCCAGAGTTCTTCCGGAGTGACTTCGATGCCTGTGTTGTAGTAGATGACCTTGGGCCAGTCTTCGAAATTGGGAAGTGTGGCGCCGAGGAAGGTCGTATGATATTTGCAGATCCCGAGACAATCCACGGCCATGTAACAATTTTCCTGCCAGAAGACCATCCATGCCTTGCCTTCGTAAGATGTGTGTTCCGAGCTCAGGGGGCCGTTATACGGAACCGGGGAACTGTAGATCTTTCTTAAGACTTCTTCCGGCAAATGATACAGGTCGATGGCGGGACGGCTGCGCAGATGGTCGCTCCCCCGGGATGCCGTGGCGATATTGAGGGCCAAGGCCGGGGTGGCACGTTCGTCGGAGTGGAGATTGTTCATACCCTTGACCTGGATCAGATAGTCAAAGGAATTTTTTCCGATCTTTTCCGCAGCCGGAATGCCGCCGTCGGCCAGGGTGTCTCCCAGCCACCCTTTTCGGTAGCAGATGCGCTCGACCATCTTCAGCAGGGCCTTGTCGTTTCCGAATCGCAGGTCTATTCCGTCGGTATGCTTGTCAGTAAGGATCCCTTCTTCATAAAGCTCCATGGCCCAGGCGATTATTGAGCCGGTCTCCAGGTTGTCCATGCCGAACTGGTCCACCAGGTAATTGCCGGTTAAAACGGTTTCGGCAGAAGTGCATCCCGGTTCGGAGCCGAAGGCACCCAAAGAGGTGTATTCCGGACCTTCATCGTATTTGCCTGCATAAGGCCCGGAAGGGATCCGGTATTGGGCCCGGCAGTGAACCTGACATCCGAAACATCCCGTCATGTGATAAGGTCCCATGGTTTCCGTGGCGATTTCATCCAGCCTTTCCGGTTCGATGTCATCGGCGTATTCGAGCTGGTTGTATTGAAAATTTCGGGTTCGTAGGCCGCCCCAGCAGTTTGTCGCCCCCCAGATGAACGGGGTCCCCAGTGTTCCTTGGGTTTGGTTCACCTTGGCGCTGGTGATCTGGTCGATGAACCGTTTGTTAAATTCCAGGGCTTCCATGGGATGGGCGATTTTAATGTCCATCGTCCCGCGCGCAGCCACGGCCTTGAGATTTTTAGAACCCATGACGCATCCCATGCCGGTCCGCCCTCCGGAGTTTTTAATCCCGGTCATGACATTGGCAAAGGCGACGAGGTTTTCACCGGCCGGACCGATCACGCAGCTTTTGATTTCGTCATCGCCCAACTCCTCACGGATCGCCCACTGGGTGTCGGTCGTCATTTTTCCCCATAAACCGGATGCATCCCGAATTTCGATTTTTCCGTCGTGGATGAAAAGGTAGACGGGATTTTTCGCTTTTCCCGTGATGACCAGATGATGAAATCCGGCCCAGGCCAGTTCAGGGGCAAAAAAACCTCCCATGTTGGCGCTGCCCAAAAGCCCAGTCAAGGGAGACTTGGCCATGACATGCGTACGGGCGGTGGCGGATGCGCAGGTAGCGGTCAGCAACCCCCCGCTGATGATCAAGGGGTTGTCCGGGCTTAGTGGATCCACCCCTTTAGGAGCGTGATTATAGAGCAGGTAAGCATCGAGCCCCCTCCCGCCGATGAATCGTTTTCGGATGGAGACGGGAATGGGTTTGCTCTTGACGTCCCCCGTGGTGAGATTGATATAGGCAATTTTTCTATCAAGCGACATGTTATCTTCCTCCCTTTTTTCCCGCAGATTCCTTCTTGGCGGCCTGTTTTTCGGCAAAGGTTTTTTCGGCAATCTCGCGGTTTACTTCCCAGACCGGCCCCCGGATTCTCGGCAGGGTGGGATTGACCCAGAACAATCGATATTCCATCCCGCAGGTGGGGCACTTCACCCGCTGGGCTCCCGGCTCGGGCTGAATCCTCTCCATGCAGCTTGGGTTGTGGCATCGGATCTTGCCGAATGTCCGGGTTTTCCGAAGGTTTTCGGCGGCGGACTGTTTTGCACTCTCGATGGTCATGGCAACTCCTTTCATCAATATTTGATGGCTTCGTAAAAAGTTCATCTGCTGCGTTGCGCTGCATCCTTCGTCATTGCGGCGTACCTATGAGTACGCCTCATTCCTCAGGATTTGCGCGCCTTGCATCTGAAGCTTTTTACTTTGCCATTCCAATTTTGAGTTTTTATGATTTCATCAATATTCAAAGGACAGGGTCATATCGGCTTTTACTGAGGATGTTCCTTCAGGGGCGTAACCCGTCCCTGCACATGCAATGAAGGTTCAGTATAATGAACGATCAATGAAATTTCCCTATAGCGTAATGGATGATTTTGTCAAGTTAAATGTAATATAATATTCATTTACTTGAAAAAATATCAAAAATCGATATTGACAGTCTCCGGAAATGGAAGTAAGTGGAAAGAAAATTGTTCATTATGGTGAACGATGACAAATTCTTATCAGGCGCCAACCGTCAAGAAAGCCTTCCGGATCCTGCGGGCCGTCTCCAAAAACCGCCATGGGATGGGAGTCAGTGAACTTTCAAAAAGACTCTCCATAGGCAAAAGCACCGTATTCGGCATCTTGAATGCCCTGGAAGAGCTGGGAGCTGTCGTCCGGGATCCGAAAACAAAAACATTTACCCTGGGGGTGACCCTGTTCGAACTGGGTCGTGCCGCCTATTCCCGCATTGATATAAAAGAGATTGCCCGACCTTTTATGGAAGGTCTCATGGAGCGTGCCCAGGAATCGGTTTTCCTGGGAGTCAGAAACGGAGAACACGTCACCATCATTGATATTGTGGAATCCATGCAGGATTTGAAGATCACCGCGCCAGTAGGAACCCGGATTCCGCTTTTTGCCGGGGCAACCGGCAAAGTGTTCATGGCCTCCATGACGGAGGAAAAAGTAGCCGAGCTGATTCAAACCAAAGGGATTTCTCATTTTACAAAAAACACCGTCGTCAACCCCATGCGTTTTATGGAAGAAATTCGAGCAGCAAGAAGAAAGGGGTATGCCACGGACGATGAGGAATACATTAGCGGAGTACGGGCCGTGGCTGCAGCCATTGAGGGAACACGGGCCTTCAGTTCCGCTATCTGGGTGGTGGGTTTCAAGCCCCGTATCGACGCGAGGAAAATGGGTTTGTTGGTGGAAGAAACCCTTAAGGCTGCCCGTACCATCAGCGAAAAAATTCAGAAAACCGATGCCGTCCAATGATTAGACACGCTGAGAAGGAATCAGGGAGACTCATGGGTTTTTCATGGAAAATCGGATACGTCGATTTAAACAAGAGCACGGCGGACATCGAAACTGTTCCTTCCGAGTGGCGACGCAGGTTTTTAGGGGGCCGGGGAGTCAATGCCTATCTTTCCCTTAAAAATCTTCGGAAAGATCCTGTTCTTTCGAAACCCGAAAACGTGATTGCACTGGGTGCCGGGGTCCTTTCAGGGTTCGGGGCGGGCCCCTTGGAATGCGCCGGATTTTCGACCCGCTTTCCGCTGACGGATCGATACGGCTTTGCGGCGATACCCGGAGGATTCGGGACCGGAATGCGATGGGCCGGATTCGATCATCTCATAATTTCCGGCAAGGCTAAACATCCTGTATATCTCCTGCTCAAAGACAGCGGCGTCCAATTTTTAGATGCCAGGCACTTGAAAGGAAAAAGCGTGTCCGAATCCATCGAAATGATCCGGGATGAGATTAAGAGATCGGATTTTCATGCGGTGGCGATCGGTCCGGCAGGCGAAAATCGGGTGTACTTCGCCGATGCGGCAACGGAGGAAGGGTGGAGGTTCGGCAAGACCGGTGCAGGAGCAGCACTTGGGAGCAAAAACATTAAAGCCGTCGTTTGCTGCGGTATCTGGGATATTCCGGTGAAGCATCCCGGAAAGCTTTTGAATCTTCTGAAAGACATATTTGATGCCATGGTTGCATCCGGTGTCCCGGATTTGATCGACAAGAAGCGGATTGGAAGGGATTTGCGGGTTTATTCGATAACCCGGGCGTTGGGAATGGATTTTCAGACCAGCCTGGATGCCTTAACATGGGCTGCGCAACTGGCGAAATTTGATGTTTTATCGAAACAAACAAATATGCGCCCGGATATTTCTGTAAGTGAAAAAAATGACCCCACGCCTTTTCTTATGAGGATCGCAGCCGGTAAAGGGTCGGCAGCTCCGTGGGGATGGGGGCCCTTGAAGGCGGCTGAAAAATTCGGGCATGAGAGCCTGAAATACTTCCCTTCACCGGAGGCCCTTTTACGGATCTATGCTGAGGAGCCTTTTGATCCGATGGATTCACGCCGGTGGACTCTTTTTTTCCCGGATGGCGGTGCCTGCAAAGAAGGGACATCAGAGACTCGGGGAAAGTATAATTCTGAAAAGCAGAAACGGTCTCCGTTTCAGATCCATGGAAGGACTTTACCGGCGGAAACGGTGGAAAACCTCATCGCTAACTGCCTGGGGATCGGGACCTTGCGTCTTTCCTGGGACCCTGCCGGAGAGATTCACCTGAAGACCTTCCGGAACCTGGTTCAGTTTTCCGTAGGATTGGAATTCAGCGAGACCGAACTGGTCGAAATTGCTTTTCGTACTTACGCCATGGAACATCTGCTTAATGTTCGGGAAGCGGCGCGGGAATCGGTTACGCCATCTATTTTTAAATATTTTGAAGGCGATGATCTAAAAAGGTTTAAAGCATTGATCAAAAAGATGGGTCCAAAGAGCGGATGGGATAAACGATCTCTTTTTAAAAAACATGTTTTCAAAGAACTTCAGATCGAAGATTTATGGCCCTTGAAGCGATAGCAGGAGGAAAGGTTGTGGTTGAAAAAATACTCCAAATCGATCCTCAAAAATGCACAGGCTGCAGGCAGTGTGAAATCGTTTGCGCCATCCGGTGCAATGCTTCCGGGAATCCATCCGTGTCCCGCATTCGTGTTTTCGAATGGATGAAAAGCTCCTTTTTTGTTCCGGTCGTTTGCCCGCAGTGCGAAGAGGCACCGTGCCTGGCAGCCTGTCCCAGGGAAGTCATATATCGGGATAAGCTTTTCAATCGCATCATGGTGGATTATGGGCGGTGCGTCAGCTGTCGGATGTGCGTGGCTGCGTGCCCCTTTGGTGCCATGGGATTTGATATGCCCAGACAGATGGTTTTCAAATGCGATCTTTGCGACGGGGATCCCCAGTGTGTAAAATTTTGTTACCCCGGTGCCCTGAGTTATACCCGCCCGGAAACCTTGCAGTACGAGCATATCCGTCATGCGGCAAGAAATCAGGCCGGAGTTAAGGCGTCGTAAATAAATAAAGGTTGCAAATGACATCGAGAGCGTGTATAGTTGTGGGCCATGAACCCCCGATCCGACCTTCGGAAAAAGCTGGCTG
>Ga0066636_10000173_pt1 | contig 32346 bp, 13 predicted proteins | sample CryGeyCG2014_080_2_FD_62736 | JGI IMG/M metagenome (GOLD analysis project Ga0066636, IMG submission 62736) | Groundwater microbial communities from aquifer - Crystal Geyser CG07_land_8/20/14_0.80 | ecosystem: Environmental > Aquatic > Deep subsurface > Groundwater | place: USA: Utah: Grand...
AGCCACCGAAAATGCAGGAAGAATGCCTGGGCCGCTTCGAGCATTCTACGGAAGCGAACTTCCTGAGCAGCAGACGTATTCTCCCGAAGGCTCTTCGTCTATTATTAGAAGGGTCATATGCCTGGGGAATATAAGAGAGGAAGGGTCGCTTGCAATAGGAAGCAGGGATACATTCGGCCTGTTATGCGGCGCCCCTGGGCCTGTTATGAATATTATTATAGGAGATTATTTATGGGCAATAGAGTATGAACCGATGGGCCAGACAAAAGTTCAGTCAATAAACGCCGTATTGCAACTTTTATTCGGCGATACCCATGCCTTTATGGCTACAACAATACCTGCGCCGACTGATGGGCGTCCCGCAGCTGTAGAATATGATGATAAAGGCGTTATACTCGAAAGGGTAGAATATAAAGATAAAGACGGCGTAGTTCATAAAAAACTTGTAGAGTATGACAAAGACGGAAAACAAGTGGGAACAACAAAAACCGTTCCAAGAACAAGAATACGCATGGATCCAATTACATTGCCTGACGTTGATGCCACTATAATAGTGGTGCCGCACGAAATTCTGCTGCTGCACGGCTTGCGATTTGATGAAAGGATACAAGCTCAAGATGCGGCAAATAGAATAGGAGAAGTAACTAGAGAGTCGGAATTTAGCTCTGGTTTAGCGCCTGTCTGTTTAACTGAGGATGCGTTAGCTCGTTTAAGAGCCGAATGCGCCTTAGGCAGAATACAAAATGATAGCGAGCTTTATAAGTATTTAGCAAGAAACGCAAACTTTACCGCAAATGATGTCATTGTATCAGCAGATCCGAATATCAACATAGTGACTCAGATCCAGGGGATTAACCCGGCTTTGTTGGGCCATATAGCCGTACCTGCGGCGCAGCGCGAATTATCAAGGGTATTAAGTCACTTCGCAAATGTCCAGAGGCCATTTGCAGAATTAGATAGGTTCGGGCAAATTGCAGTGAATGTGTTTTCTTCTTATGGCCAACCTGCAGCCGGTGACCTAACTTCAGGTAACGCGCTCTTGCAAGGTAAGATCGAGTTTGAGCAAGGCCTATCCACACTTCTTGCCACAGCCTACAGATTTTTCAGGGCTTACATAGACCCTGCGGACGTAAGGCCTTTTGACGAATTCCTTTATAGGGAATTCGGTAACGGCACAGCAGGAAATAATATAGTGCCCAGCCTGTTTGGCTGCACGTATCGTTTAGTGAGAGATGAAGAGACAAACAAAGTGTTAGATAAGTATTATGTTCAAACCAACATCCAGCAAAGAAACATAAATGAAATTGTTGCTCCTGAAAGATTGCCCTCAGAATTGCTTTCATATGAAGAACTGGATAGGGAGGCTAGGGATGCAGTTCGGAATCTGTACGAACAATCTCCTCTCTACAAAGTTACGGGCGTGGATGGAAAGCCTCTTGCGAGTATACCCGGAATTCGGCTTGGTTTCTATACGATTCCATCTTTCAGGGAGATTTACTCATCAAGGATATTCGGTCCGCTCTTTGTAAGTATTTGGGCATATATGAAATTGTTTATAATTCAAATGATTTTTGCGCTGTATGACCCTAGAGAAGTTGAGCGTGAGGCGAGAAGGCAACTTGATAGGGAAAGAAGGCAGTCGAAGCTCCCTAGAAGAGAAGGCGAAAGCGACAAAGCTTACAAAGAGAGGACAGAGTTAAATAGGAAAGAAAACGAAAAAGTGGAAGCTTACAACGAAAGGCTAAATAAGAGATTAGCAGAAATAGTCTATAGAATAGCAGCCAGGGATTTAGCAGTAGGCCATAGGGTTGCAAGATTGGCCTATCATGGCACAGGCAGCAGGCGGGTGTGGCACATAGGCCCTCCCGAACTTCCTTTTGGAGAGAGAACAGAAAACAGGATTAGCGGTTGGAGGCTTGGCGCAAGGGAGATATTGGGCGGCTCATCTGCTCACTTCGGAAGCGGTTGGAGAGGTTTGATAGGCCTTTTCTCCGGCTCTTTTAGATTTTTACGAAGTTGGATTTGGGGAGATTTTGATATATCAAGCGGGAGATTGCCGCCGGGAAGAATCGTCGATCAAATGATGGAGGTTGAAGGCCGGACAAGCGAAAATGACATGTTTGCTGATATGTTCCAAGCGTTAATTGATCTATGCAGCGAAAGCGGAATACTTTTAGATGAGATTTATATGTATACAGCCGATGACAGCGGTGTTTCCAGGATGCCGGTAATCGGTGATAGAAATATACTACTTACAGTTTCTGTGCAGGACCCAAGATTTAAAGGTTTACACACAGGCCAAAACACTTTTGAGCATATGCTTGTTTTGCTAAGGAATAGATTCCCGTTCTCAGCGGGTTTAAATTTTAGAATAAAAACATACAGCGGAATATTTGATAGGGATGAGGATAGGCCGGATTTCAGGAAGAGTGCTCCGAAGGTGCCGGTTTATCATTCATGTAGGGTAGACCCATATGACTATTATGTCAAAAGACATTCCGGTTTCAATCCCCTTGTGCAGGCACATCAGCGGGCCTATTCCGACTGGCTTATCGCAAACACATACATAGAACCCTCTACTGATACCTTGAATGAAATGCTAAAAGGAAACGAGGCAATAGGCGGTGAAGCGCCTGACCAAGGCAGAGGGACGATTTTAGCGCACCGCGCAGCAGAAACGATCAGAGGGCCGCAACCTACCGAACAGCCAACTTTCAGCAGGACATACGGAGCCGAGTTGCAAGCCGAGGTTATTGAGCCGCTGCACGATATGGCAAGAGCCTGTAACGATCTTAATATGAACGACCTGTTTGATCATTTTGGTAATGATATAGACACTTTTCTTGACGCTATTTCTTCACCAGGTGCAGATCCGGCAAGCCCGCACGCGCAATACAGGGCATTTCTTGAAAACAGAATTGCCGCTGCCGAGCGAGAAGCCGGCGGCAGACAAGCATTACTCAGGGCTACCAGAGGGCAAGATATAACTCCAGTAGGTTTATACAGAAATATGGGAATTATACTAACGCCTAGAGATATATTAGAGCGTATAAATTTAAGCTCTACTGCTATCGAGACAGGGCATGTAGAATTTATGAATCCTAATGCTATTTCTGATGCGCTTCTGATAGCATGGAACGGTTTTGTCGACAGCTTCACAGATATGAAACCCGAAGATAGAGCGGCATGGGTTGCGATGATAAACGTAATGTATTCCATGCAGGCAGGCGAAGAAACAGAAATTACACCCATCACGGAAGCTGACTTAGAAGAAGCTGTGCGGGATAGGCACGCTGTAACAGTCGACGAAGACGGAGTGATTGCAACTACAACAACAACAACAGGCGCGGCTACAGTGCTTCCTTTCCTCATTTTTGCGTTGCTGCAAGATGTGGAACGGCAGAGCTTTAATTTATTGAGTGATGATATGAAAACCATGTGCTATCTCTTTAGTCCTGTTCCGTTATTACAGAGATTTGGTTTCTATGATACTATCCAATACTGGACATCTGTCGGCCCGCTGCCTATAGCTCCGGGTAAACTTTTAATGAGAATTCCGCTAGTGCCTCGCCCTCTTGTTCCTACTCAATTGACAGTGCCTGGCGAAAAACTTCCTTTGACTACTATACGTTTATACGCAGGTATGTCGCCTTTGGCATCTCCAATGTCAGGATTGAATAAAACGCTCGAATCATATATGAGCAGAGGTTTTGGCCAGTTAGTAGAAGATACTTTTATAGGCTTGTATATCGGCGCATCGCCTGAAGCTGATCCTGTTGTGCCGGGTTCCTCATTGAACAGGAAAGTAATGTTCAGGATGGCTTTTGAGAAACTCCATAGAAATACAAATTCCGTAACAAGGGCATTCGCGAACATGCTGGTTACAAGGGGAATAGAACAGACTCTTGCAGGTATGGGGACTTCACCGGATGCGGCTATACTCAATAGGAATAGGGCTGTAAGGCCTGCGATTCCAAGCGCTGAGCTTCAAGGCCTGCTAGACACGCTTGATCCGAGAGTTATCCCGCGTTTGGCAAATAGAATAAGAGTCATTAGGAAGATCGTCAGCCTCGGAGATCCGGCAGCGATTCCAGCGCTCGAAAGGGTTGTTAACGATGACCGCTCAACAGCGGTGAAGGATGAAGCCAGGCAGGCAATAGCTGTATTACAGGCCGCTCCCGTAGCCACTTCGTTTGCATCTTTATACCGCGATGTATTAGCCCTGCAGTCAGTTCAAGCCTGGGGTGACGAATGTGCAATGGGCACAGACTCAGCGTCAGGCTGGGTGAATTATTTATTCTTCGCAAATACTTTGCAGAGGATGTATGGTGACATTGTAAGCGGGTTTGTCCCGGGGCTGGGCAGGGCTTATAGAATGGGTATGGTTTGGAGAAATTTGGCAGAGAATATACCTTCCTTTGGCCCTATGCATGATCTCATAAGGCTGGTAGCTGCAAGGCAAGCTAATGTAGACGGGACAGGCCAGAATTGGCCTCTCGATCCTATGATCGTTTTCTCATTTGCCAGGGAATATCCTGAAGCCGAAGTCGTTGCTGCTGCGGTCGCTATTCATAATGAAGACCAAGCCGCGTTGCGGTTATTGCGGGCTGCTAATCCGGATGTCGAACGTAGGGCGCGAGAATTAATAACCTCAATCACGCATAACGTTAGAGGCGTTCAGCTATCAGAATTTATTACGAGAAATCTCAGGCCTTTTTATAATACTTGGCAACGTACCCCTGCTGTTAATAAATTTTGGAGAGATTTCCAAAAAGAGTTTGAGATTTTAGATGTGCGCATAATAATGTTTACACCCGAAGCCGCAGCGCAAATGTCACTGTATGAAGAAGCCGCTGCCCCCGAAGAAGGCGCTGCGGAAATTGCCCTCGAGGAAGCTGCTGCCCCCGAAGAAGGCGCTCCGACTGTAGCGCAACCGCCTGCGCCTGTACAAACAAGGCGCGGGTTTTTAAGGCCTACATGGTCATGGCTAACAAGAGCTATTTTTAGAGCGTCTCCACGGCTTCAGGGAGCGGTTAGCGGCGCTTTGTATGCTTTCGGAAGAGCCATTCATTGGCCTCTTACGCTTTATTTTAACTTAATCGACTTGTTCTCTCAACCAGGAAAATTCATCGTGGGCGCGACTTTTGCGATAGTCGGGATTGTGATTATAGTGGGTTCTTTTGGCGCCCTTGGCTGTTGGGTAGTTGGGATCATATTAGGCAAGTTAGGCCTTGCTGTTGCAAGCGGGATGGTAATGCAAGCAGTAGCAGGGATCTTGTTTGTCATGAAAGTTACTTTTGCAATTGTAGCCGTTCCTTTTGTAAAAATATGGGGATTTCCAATATCTATTCCTTATGTAGGAGGATTCCTGGCAGGTTTTATTAAATTAACAGCCGGGCTTACCTTTATTACATCATTCTATCGTTCTGCCGGATATGTATCAAGAGAAATATTCCTTCCGGGAGGCATGTGGGTAGTTTATCATTTTATACTACGTCCGTATCGTTACTTGGCAGCTACTGTTATATCTCCTCCTCGTGCAGTGAGTAGCGCAGAAGAGGCGCTCAAAAGGCGGGGTATTGTTATAGCTGCGGACAGAGAGACCGCTATGAAGCAGGTGAGGGTAAGGCAAGTTGTAGTGCTAAATCCTATATTCGTATTCTTCTTCACATGGTCTGCCTTGAGCCATTTTGGCTTGCTTTTAATACCTGCCGCGTTTATGGCTTTAGTAGCCGGATTAGTGGTTGGATCTTTATATATGTTAGGCACAAGTTCGCCAAGGTTAAGAGCCTTCTCTGCAGTCGCTACAATTATAACAGCTGCAGCTACGATAATGGCAATAGCTGGGCTTGGTCTGCTTCCTCCGCTTGCCCTTATTTATAAAGCGCTATCATTTTTAATTATGTTAGGATCGCTTATGAGGATATTCATTGAAGTAAGATATAATCTGCGTAACGCCGCAGATCGCAAGGCAACAAACAGGATAATAGCTGTCGCATTTTTCGCTACAGTGGTACTGGCTTTCATGATAACGTTTTACTTATTGTCGCCTATGGGCGACCAACTATCCAATTTAGATTCCTTACAAAGAGTGTCAGATACAGCCAGAAACTGGCCTCATATAGTCGGATTTTTATATAATGCAGGAGCTGCTATCTTGAAAGCGCTTTGGAAAGGGTTGCCATTCCTTGTGGGCCTTATCACTATATACGCCACAGCATCCGCAGGCTTGTTTAATAACAATAACAGAATAGTAAGAGGAGTGGGGTGCCTGCTGCTAATAGGGGCTGTATTAGGTATATTACTGATACATCCGGCTACTGCAGCGGCTACGGCAGGCTTCTTAGTGAAACTTATTGGCGCAGCTTGGGTTAAAACAGCATTCATATCTTTAGGAGCCGCTTTGAAAGCCGCGTGGTTATGGATCTTACCCCATTCTTTATGGGGGTGGATTAAAGCAACTCTATTGGTATTAATAGGAGTTCCTGTAATCCTTAATATAGATATTATTTTAAGGGCACTTTTATGGAGACCTTTTTTGAGGATAGGAGAATTTATTGCCGGCGCTAGTAGGGCCGGCGGTGAGGTCTATAGGATGATGTTTGGGGGGCCAATGGTCCCGCGGCCAGAACCTGAAGAAGAAGAGACCCGAACCACAGGTATCAAAATGAAAAGAGAAGCCGGCGTAACCCCCGAACTTATGAGCAGGGTTGAAGTAACTGATATAATACTCGGGACCGAGACAGGCCTTGAGAGCGGGATCGTAGCTCGCTTGCGTCAGATGTATCCTTATCTTGACCAGGCAACGGTTTTAAGCAGGGCAAGGGCGGCGCGGGCCGTAATAGCCGATACAATAGCGAACTTCCCGGAGCTCGCCGGCGAGCTTCTGCAGGTCGAATTCTACGCTGGCAACGAGCACCTGGCCCATGTCGGAGATAATACGATATACATAGACGTTGATTTATTAGCGACTTATTCCAGCGATTTGATCGCGAAAGAGATAGAAGAAGAGTTATGGCATATGTTATTAAGGAAGCTTGTGAAAGCAGGGGTTATTGACCAGGCTCCTCCGGCTATCGAAGAAATAATTTTGGACATTGCCAAAATAGATGCCTTCCAAGCGCTCCCGCCAGCCAGACAAGCTGCGTATCTAATAACCTTAGCCGGTGATAATGATTTTGACGACCAGGAATTCTATAGATTATTACTGGGAAGTTTAACTGCCCCAAGAAAAGAAGAAATAATTGCTTTAATATCGGCAGAACATCCAGAAATTGCTGAAAAAATAAGACAATCACATTCCTATGTTAATAGGGGAATTCTCATTTCAGAAGCTATAGACTACGCAAAGAGAGAAGGGGTATATGACGAGGTAACAATAAGACAATACTTAGCCGGCAGGAATGCAGAAGACATAAAAAGAGAAATGGCGCCGTGGCTAGGGGTTATTGAATCTGTTATGAAGGAACACGCCCGAATGGAACTGGAAAAACGTTATCCCGGGGTGACATTCCTCGACCCATTAGGCGCTAGGCTTAATATAGATCCCACAGTAAAAATAGGCGAAGGAGCTGTAATTCATACAGGAGTAGAGATCAGAGGTGAAAGTGTTATAGGCAAAGGAACTGTAGTTTATCCCGGAGTAAAGATTAGAGGGAAGTGTGGCATAGGCGAAAGAAATATAATTTATGCCGGAGTAGAGATCGTAGGTGAAAGTGTTATAGGCAGCGACTGTCAATTGAATACTGTGAGAATAGAAAATTCAACCCTGGATGACGGCGTATTTGTTCAATATTCGGCAATAATAAATTCCTCTGTAGGGCTTGGGTCAGAGCTTACAATGATGGAAGTCCAGAATTCTAAGATAGGCAAGTTTGCTACAGCTATAGGAGGAGAATTAAGAAATAGTACGGTAGGTGATAATTGCACCCTTAGGTTTGCCGCTGAAGTGTATGACTCGGAAATCGGTAATAATGTTACGATAGGCAGCAGGATTAAAGATGCTAAAGTAGGCGATGGAGTTGTCTCCGAGCATTATAGCGCTGTAATAGAAGGTGCAAATTTCCCAAACTCCTATCCTGTTGTATCGTTTTCTTTAATTGAAAGGGATGCAGAAGGGAAGATTGAAAAGGTTGTTTTGGGCGAAGAAGGTGTCTTCGAAAATATTCCGAATCTGACAAATATCGGCGGAGGGACTACTATTAAAGGTCGCGCCTCTTTACGTACGGCCTTTACGGCAATAAACAGTACAATAGAAGGGGATGTAACTATTCATTTTGCCGGATTTGTAAAGGGCAGAATAAGCGGCTCCGACATTAGTGAAGTCATGCCTTTCAGTCTTGTTCAGGGGACGGAAGCAGGGCTTCAACATAGAATAGGTTTTATACTTTTGGACGAGGCTAGCGGAGGTAAACCCGGTATCTTAATGAATTTTATAAATAAAACACAGAAATTATTACCTGAAGGCCGAAAAAACGATATATATAGACTAATACAAGGCTCGATAGGTTTAGGACTTGCCATGATCAGAAAAGAATTAACAAAGGGCCCCAGAGATGAAGGCGGCGCTTCAATATATACAAGACAGGAATTAGAGCGAGGAAAAGCTGTTTACTTGGCAGCGCTTAACAATCCTGAATGGCAGGTACCCGGCGAAGAAATAGTAAAACCGGCTGCGCCAAAGGCTCAAGCTGAGCCGGAGGCCGAAGCGGCCCTAGAATTACCTCCTGTATTGCCCACGATCGCGCAGATCACAGACGAGAAAGGAACTGAGTACGTTAAGCAAAAATGGCCGGGTGTAGAATTTACTGATCCTTCCAGCACAGTTGTCGATGAAACGGCCGAGATAGGCGAGGGTACAATTATCGGCGCCAATGTACTTCTTTTTGCAGGTACGATAATAGGGGCAGGTTGCAATATAAGCGCTAGCACAATAATAGATTCCACAGTCGGAGATAATACAGTTATAAAAGACTCGATCGTTATAACGACTGACACCGTTGAAGGATGGAAGTTTGTAGAAAAGACTACAGCCGCGACAGAGCCTCACGCCTCGCTGCGCAGGTTTAATGTAAAAATAGCCAGGGCTGTTATCGGAAAAGGAGTTAAGCTTACCGACGTATTGTTAATTAACTCTGAGATAGGAGATATGACCGTTGCCGAGAGAAGCCAGATAACTCACAGTAAGATAGGGGCGCATAATGAATTATTGCCCGGCGCAAATGTCGAGAAGAGCGTTACAGCTGACCACTGCCTAATATCAAGCGAAGTTAGCAAGAGCTGGTTTGGCGCGGGCGTCACAGATGATTCGAGACAGGTTTATGCGAGCGTTATTGCTCCTGATGGCTATGTGATAGTAGATGAGCAGGGCAACCGCTCTGTTTTAACCGAGCTGGCTAATCCTATAACTATATCCGGCAGAACGATTTTCGCTAATTACGGCGGGGAACTCGGCCCTGACGGCGCCAGCTTAAAGGGGACAGCTTTTGCCTTTGCCGCGATCATAGACCCGGATACAAATGTAATAAATCTATACGATCATCCGGATATAAGTATGCTTGACCTCCCAGAGCAAACCGGGGTTACGGTTTTCATGCCGTTCTCTCACGTGTCAGAAGAGGTCTGGGGTATAGTGCTCCCCGGGACCATAGCCAATACATTAAGTCCTAGGCAACACAGGATAGGAGCGGTTTTTGACGAGGAACCAGAAAGCGTCAGGCTAATGGTCGAAAGAATAGTGGACTTATTGCCTGCGGGAGAAAAAAATAGAGCGGATAAGTTAGTTGAAGGTTCTTTAAGGCTTGGTATTCAGCTTGTACAGCGGGAAATAGATATTATAAGAGGTCAGCTTGCCGGAGAGCTTTCCGACGCTAACAGGACAAAATTAGAGGGCCGTTTAGCTCAGCTGGAAAGAGGCCTTGAGATTTATACTCGCAATCTGGAATCCGGCCGATGGAAGATGAATAACGGTAAATGGGTTAACCCTGCGCAAGTATTTGGTCCTGAAATAAATACCAGGTTAGGTGTGATCAAAGGCAAAATGGTCGGCACAGATGGTATGAGAGGAAAAATCTTAACACCCGCAGAAGCCATAGGTCGCAGAAACGTAATGGCGGGGCCTGTTCGGGAAGGTAAAATTGGGCCAGAGGAACCGGGCGATTCGGAATTGTTAATAAGATACGGCCTCATGACACATGAACAGGCATTCTATCACGGCCAGGCCTATGTCAGAACATTCGGAAGAGAAACACCGTTCATGCTCGGCGGAGACAACCGTCCTTCAACGATAGAGTTAATTGAAAAATTAGCAGAAGGGATAGTATCCCAAGGCGGAACAGTATATATTGTAAGAGAGCCTATCCCAACGCCTGTGCTTGCGTATGAATCAAACGCTAAAAGATTTATAGGTATTACGGTCACAGGTTCTCATCTTGGATGGAAAGAGAACGGAATAAAAGGATTTATTGCGGGTAAAAAGATCCCAGATGCCAAAACAGTAGAGCTGGAACAGAATACCTATATGATATCTCAAGGCATTGCAATTCCGGGAATAGTAGCCGGCGGAGCTATAAATGAAATGACAGAAGCCGGTCAAGCGTATGTAGATCACTTCCTAGAACGTTTCAGGCAAGAGATGGGCGGGCAAGCGATGCCGTTTGAAGGGAAAACAATAGTAATAGACTCGGCCAACGGCGTGACAAGTAGACTCGCACCAAGAATGTTCAGGGATTTGGGCGCGACAGTGGTAGAAATCAACACCTCTATAGACGGCCAACTGGATAATGCGCCAAGAGGAAGCATGATAAATGCCCAGGATGACGGTTCTGTTGACCAAAAAGGAAACCCCGCGAAGAGCGGTTCCCAGAGCACGGCGCGCCTTAGCGCTAAGATAATAGAATTAAGGGATCAGGATAAAGATGTAATGGGAGGAATGGGTTTTGACGGAGATGGTGACAGAATAATGTTCGTAGATGAGGACGGGATTGAGATAGACGGAGACGGAAGCCTCGGAGCGATAGCGTTGTGCCTGAAAGAAGAAGTAGACGAACACGGAGAATCCAGGCTAAAAGGTAATTCGGTTGTAGCTACAATAATGGCGACTATGGGCCTTGTCGCTGCCATGGAAGATGCGGGTATTAACGTAAAGCTTACCAGGGTAGGCGATCGCTTCGTCGTTGAGAAAATGGAAAAACACGGTTACGTGGTAGGGGGCGAGCAGAGCGGTCACACTATTCTTTCAGATTATCAGACTACAGGCGACGGTATAGTAACAGCTCTTTTCCTTTTTAGCCGCACACTGAATAAACATCAAAAACTTTCAGAACTTACTACAGTCAAAATCAGCAGGGCATATCCTTACCTTGGGCCGCACGCAGATTTGACAGCCACGACCCCAGAACAAGGCAGCGAATTAATTTCAAGATTGAACGAGACAAGCAGGGCAAAGAGTCCGGAACAGAATCCATACTATCACGACCTGATGAAAATTATACAGGAAGGTTTCGGTGACATGGCTACCCAACAAGAAGATTTTGTCCAGGTAGCTGACCAATTTGTAGTTGCTAAGTCGGCTGATGGATATGTAACACCAAATGAACTTTATGTCCACTTATATAAAGATGGGAGGCGCGCAGGTTGGGTAAGTTTCCGCCAGTCAGGTACAGAACCCATAAGAATAAGGGTATACCTGACAGCTAACTGCCCCAGGAACCAGGCTGAAGCGGTCCGTGCTGAATTAGTCGCTAGAACAGGAGAGGAGTTGAAGGCTATAGAAGGAACTCCTCCTGCAACACCACCGCCGGCAACACCACCGTCGACAACGCCGCCTACAGCACCGGCACCAACAGCACCCGCAGCGCTAGCAGGACCATCAGTAGCACCGGATGTGCGTCAACATATCCTTGAGCAAGCGGAACAATGGCAGCCGGGATGGATTTCTTCGTGTGTCGCAGAAGCTCTGCTAGGCGACCTTGACAGCGAAAACAGTATTATACGGTCGACGCTACCCGGCGCACACCGCATATTGAACATAACCCACGACACAGAATGGACCGAACGGGATGTCGAGTCAGAGGAGCCATATATAAGGACAGGCCGTTTTACCGTTACAACCGATGCCGGCGAAGCCAGGGTCTACGCAAAGTTTCCGCAATTCGGGGAATCGGTCGCGCTTACCGCCTGGGGGCACAATTCCGAGATAGACATTATAGGAAGAGCCAAAGCGCTGAGGCCTGATTGCTATCCTGCCTACAAGGCTCCGCGAAAGGTCGTGACGACACAACAACATGGCGAAGAGACGTATCAGGTCCTTTTGGTCGCTGAAATTCCCGGAAAAATATTAAAGGGATTTGCGCTCGAGCAAGGAGAAGGCAGAAGTATGTCTGCCGAAGAGCGCGAGCGCCCGGAGAACGAGTGGATATGGACTGATCTGGGCAAGGAAGTAGCTTTCTACCATTATGCGGTAGGCATAGGGATTTATGATATCGGAGCGTCGCATGTAGTAGTCAATCTGGAAGAAAGAAAAGTCACTTTGTTTGACTTTGACCGTGCAAGTCCTCTTACAAGACAGATGCAGATAGATAGAGACCTCGTGGGGTTTGAGCGCATGATTCGTGACACCCTGGGCCTCGCACCCCGAACAGCAGATAAGGCCGTAGCAGGTTTTCTCCGTGGTTATCGGGAAGCTACGCCGGAAACAACTGCGTCGCTTGCTCAGGAACCTATTGTTCGAGGCGGATCGGCGCCTCTTGCGGCCACGCCGCGAACGACTCACCATGAGCTCCTTGATATCAGTCCCTCCATCAGGTCTTTTATGGAGCAGCCGCAATTCCACGGTTATAGGCTGGCCAATATATTGGGCACGCGCGATATAGATGATGCCTGGATATTGTTCCTGGAAAACCCGACCATGCCGAGTGAGAATATCGTTATCAAAAAGATCAAGGACCAAAGGAACAACGGAAGAATAGAAAAAGAAGAAAGGATCCTGCTGGATTATTACATGCATTGGGGAAGGTTGGGAGTCACAGAGCGTGCGTATCCGGCCGCGGTCGACCCGGCTGACGGATGCGCATATCTCTGCATGCGGCCGAACCCGGATGGGGCGGATCTCTTTACAAGACTGTCGCGAGGCGAACATTTTACTATGGCGCAGGTTAGGGAGATCGGTTTTCAGGTGGCCAGGACCATGGGGCACCTGCATGAGATGGGTGTGTGCATAGCCGACGTCAAACCCGAGAATATTTGGATCTGCGATAATGGCCGCGTTATTTTAAATGATTTCGGAGGAGCTTGGTTTATAAATAGCGCCGAAACCGAGCACCAGGTGCCGACGAATTTTGTCCAAGTGGATGATTATGACGACAATGGTTCTTTGTTTAAGTCAGGTGACATATTCAAGCTCTGCCCTTGGGATGTCAGAAGGCAAATGAGTGGTTGGGCGCCCTCATCGGATATATTCCTTTTAGCAGCGCATATGATTCTCGCCCTGGCAGGAAAACAGTTTGACGATAGATACGAAGTCGGTGGCATTGAGAAATTTTTGAGCGATTTAGAGGCAGACGGCATTATATTGAATGAGCAATGGAAGGGATTCTTCGCAAAAGCGCTGGGCGAAGTTCCTTATGCTGATACTAGCGATGAGGAGTTTACGAGATTCCGCACTGCAGAAGAGTTTCTGGGGGCAGTAGAAAGCCTGCCCGTAGAGGCAGAAGTTGCGCCTACTGCGCCAGCCGCGCCTAGCGACGGTGAGATCATGCAGGTGCCGGCAGGAGAGAGCGAAGAAGCGCTTAAAACGGAATTTAAAGCCTCCGAGGCTGACAGGCAAGGATATACACTGACCAATTTTGACAGGACAGAGATCGACAGAGCAATCACTGCGCTTAGCGCAGAACCGCAGAACGACAGGATAGCGCAGGCAATAACCGATCTGAATGCCTTAAGAGACGGCAATATGAGCCTATACACAGTGCCCGGCGGAGTTGTTAAAGCTCAGAATCATTTTATGTTGGGGTTAAGAGAAGGTAATACTGTTTATCTTGACAGAGAATTACTGGCTAATCTAACTCCAAACGAGGCTATAGAGTACATAGTTCACGAAGTAATATGCCGCGGCGGGGAAGACCACCAAATCGTTCGCGAATTGCAACAAAAAATGTTCAAAGAACAGAACTACAGAGATGAAGATTTAAAGTATCATGAGGGCGGGAAACTTGGTTTACGGCTTAGATGGTATATAAACAGAAAGGCCGAAACAATCCGTATAGTTGACAATTTGATCGCGGATATGGGCGGTATCGGTGTTGAGGATCCTGAGTTACAGTCTGCTGTCGTCAGATCTCTTCAGGGGATAGTTTCATATTTACAAGGGCAGGGAATGGAAGAGGGGATCATTCGTGCTGAATTGACCAACTATTACAATATAACGTTGAATTATACAGGTATCCTTACCTTTATATCAAGCCTGGCTGCTACGGCGCAGGGTAAAGAAACGGCAAAACTTATAATTGAAAATCTGGCGAGACAAGTTGAAGCTTTCAACGTGGCGGATGCTTATGATATTTTAGGACAGGGTGCTCCAGGGAACAGGGCTTATCTTGCTTACGCTGTTGTGATCGCAGGGTTTATAAAGGTATCCGTCAGATATCCGGAGCTTGCGTTATTCACGCCGGCCATTGTAAACAGCATATTTGATTTGAGCTGGTTTGATGTTATGGTATATGAAGCAGCGTTAAGGGTGGCCAACGGGCCTAATCAAGATAAATATTCGGCGCGGACAGCAGGAATCCTTAGTTCTATCGCGGCCGCATCTGATGCAGGTTCACGCCAAACCCGCCAGGCCGTAGCCGCTTTATTAATTGACGACGGCGCCCAGCATGATATCGATTTAAATATAGCAAGAGACAGATTTAATCCAAGATTTTTAGAAGTACCTTTCATATCGCAAGCGCCCGAAGGCTCCATGCCGCTTGCAAATGTAACCGGTGAAGCGGCCTTCACAGGGCTCTTTAGCGGCGATAGAGTTTTGGGAGGTTTTACGATTGACGGCGGAGAAGTCGTGGATCTTGGTCATTCCGATGTAGCGCAGTTCATACAGGACCGCAATATCAATTTGGTTCCAAGCACAGGAAGGGAGAGAATATTTACACTGTGGACTACGGATTCAATATTACAATTTGCCCGGGACCAGAGCAAGAGTGGCGAAAGATTGCGGATCGTTATGTCCAAAAAAGGCGATATCTATGTCGCCAAAGATACAGGATCTTTAGAAATAGCCGGGATAGAAAGAACGCGAACAGAAAATTATTACCGCGCCTATCCTAATGTAAGGTTTAATCTACTTGAAGGCACAGGGGCATGGATCGTAACGGGATTTTTATATGAATATTTTGATATGAATCATCTTGAAGGTTCTATCAAGAGCAGGATGGATGCGGCCGGCCTGCCGTTAACCGATATTACCGATAAGGCAAGAGACGGGGTGCGGGATGTAATTTCAAGGCGTAAGGCCCTTGAAGGGCAGGACACATATATTGATGAGGCAGGTTCGAACTTTATGACAAGAGCCGTTATGCTGAAGTCGGGGAAATTTGCTATTGAGACTATCCCGATTGATTTTGAGCCTGAGCCCGGGACTGTGCCCATTAGGCCGGAAGCACCTGTTCCGGCGCCGACTTTAGCCGAGGCAGGAGTAATTACTATAGGAATACCTGCTTTTGAAAACGCAGACCAGATAGAAGGGCTCATTAAACAAAAGCTTGAAGGAAGAAATATAAGCATTGTCCGTTTTGAGACGGGCGATAAGCAGGAAGACATGGTTAGAAGACTAAGAGACCAGGGGAAAGTCGGATTAGTGGTAGATACAAATGATGTAGCTACGATAGAAAAGGCCCTGGACCCGCTCCTGGACGAACTTGATCTGTGCCTGCTCTTAAAAGACCATCCTGCGCTTATAACAGGCAAGCTAGACAATCTAAGCCGCACAGCGCTCGTAGAAATTATGAACGATGGGAATCTGCAGAAAAAGATCACTTCAAGCAATGCGGAGTACGCTATGTCCAACATCGATGCCCTCGCCTTGGCAGGATGTGAGGCTTATGCGACATACGCTTTCAGCGCGCAGGCCAGAGGGTTAGACGCGACCCAGCCGAAGATAGCGGTTGTTCCATCGGCTTTACTAGAAAGTAATCCCGGACTTAAGGCAAGGATCATGAACCGTAGGATACAGATGGGCATGCTTGAAGGCGAGGCAGATCCGATAAGAGACGTCCTTGTAATAACAGATCCAAGGATAAAGGATGAGAACTTATATACATATCTTAATATAATGGGGATCAGCGATCTTTTTGACCGTAGTAACATTATAATTCACGGAGAGATTGTGCAAAAGTGCCAAGACCGCCCCATCCCCATTAATCCCGCGGCTCTTAATGAACAACAAATGCAAGATATCATACGCGACATCCTTGCGCCTCCGCAAGAAACAGTTATAGACTTTGTAGGCGGACGAGCATTACTTGTCGGCCTTATTACAGGCATGATAACTGGTGTCTTGCCTGAGCAAGAAGAATACTATGAGAAGGTAATAGAACGATTAGCTCATGACGGCCAGATACCTCCGGATATTGCCGAAGAACTAAATAAATCAAAGGGGCAGATATTCAAACCAGATACGGTTGAAGGCCAGAGGTATAATAGAGAGCTCGAGAAGGAGCGGCAGCGTATACAAGAACAATTGCGCACCGAGATCAGCGCATAAAGTTTGACTTGATCTTTTTCATGTAGGCATGTGAGTAGGTTACTTCCAGCCCCGCATGGGCGGGGAACGGGTAACTCGCTTATCAGCTCTGCCAAGCGGCTGATAGGCGAGTTGCCTACATGAAAATTTAAATTAAATCTTAGACCCTGCACCCAAAAGTGCAGGGCACATTTTTTCAAGCCTCCTATTAAAAAAGTAGAAATAAAGATCAAAAAGTGATACAATTTGGGAAATAAAAAAAGGAGGCCGGTAGATGGAATGGCTTGATAATGATAATAAGAAAAAAGATTATATCGAACTCATTACAAAAGTTACGAATAGATTTATCACGCAGTTTGACAGGGATTATCACGCTTCGCTGGAATTGCTTTCTAAGATATTGGATAGACGCGATAGTTATACACACAGCCATTCTAAAAATGTGTCAAAATACGCCGGTGCCATATCAAAAAAGATGGGCCTCTCGGCGAAGGAAAAAGATATTGTTAAACATTCTTCCCTGCTTCACGATATAGGGAAGATGAGCATAGATATGAGCATATTGCAGAAGAAGGGCAAACTTACAAAAGAAGAGTGGAGCGAGATAAGGACTCACACCCATTCCGGGGCCGAGATCGTTAGCAGGATAAAATCTTTAAAGGACCTGGCCCCAACGGTTTTGCATCATCATGAAAGGTACGGCGGAGGCGGATACCCCTTTCCTGAAATGAAGAACGGGGAAATCCCGTTGTCGGCAAGGATCGTAACCTGCGCGGATGCCTACGACGCCATGACGAGTGACAGGGTTTACAGGAAGGCATTGCCAAAAGAAAAGGCGATAGAAGAGCTTAAGGGATGTTCCGGGACCCAGTTTGACCCCGAGATAGTTAAGGCCTTTCTTTTAGTTCTTGATAAGGGAGAAGAAAGTGAATAAAATCGGCGTTAGAATAATAGCCGTATTTTTTATTATTTCGCTTGTTGCGATCCGGCCTCTTTTTTCTGAAGAGATGCAAGTATCGACAGAGATGCAGGGTGGATCTGTCGTAGAGCCGCAAGAGGTGACATCGGCAGAAGGGGCGGCTGTAGCAGGACAAAAGGCTACACCTCCCGCCGAGATTATAGTAGATGACTTTGACAAAGGTAGAACGATGGGCGTATTTTCCGAACGCTCCACAACCCTTGGCGCTTTTCACGGCACATTTGCCAGACGTCCCAGCTATTGCGTCATTACCAAAACAGATAAGGAAAAAAGGGGAAAGCAGGGCCTCGGGCTCGCCATAGATTTTTGCGACGTGGCGGGATGGTGCGGCTGGTACACGCTTCTTAATGATATAGACGTAACGCCTTATAACGCTTTATCTTTCTGGGTTAAAGGCTCTGAGGGTAACGAAAAATTCGACATAGGTTTTGCTGACGCTAAAATGCAAGATCTAGAGATCGATGCTGTGTACGCAGGGCCGGTGACGGCGTTTTTGTCGAAGGGTGTCTCGACGACGTGGCAAGAAGTAAAAGTTCCTCTTGCGAAGGTCGGTTCGGAAATAGACTTAAGCCGCATGGGTTCGCTTGTTTTCTGGTTCAGGTACGAGACCAAAGGAAAAATTTATGTTGATGATGTAAAATTCATCAAAGACCCGGAAATAGGCAAGATAATAGATTATAATCTGCCCGTTTCCGTATACGGAAAAGAGACTGAGCGCAGCATGTGGGTTTGGAAAACAGACCCCGTCTCCAACAAAAAACAAAAAGACGAGCTCTTTGGCTTTTGCAAAAGGACAGATATTAATGTGATATATCTTTTCTTCGGGGCTACTCCTACCGAAGAGGGGCCCGAGTATTCGGTGAAGTTGGCAGAATTCTTAAAAGAATGCCACTCCAGAGGCATAAAGGTAGAGGCGTTGACAGGGAACCCTGTGTGGTCTTTAAAAGAATATCACGAAACATGCTTAAGTTGGATAAAAGGTTTTCTCGAATTTAACAAATCAAGGCCTGAGAACGAAAGAATGGACGGCATATCGTTAGATGTTGAACCGTACCTCACTCAGGAATGGACAACGAACAAAGAGACGATCAAGACTGATTATTTGGAGCTTCTAAAGAAGATCAAAGAAACGATAGACAGCTACGGGCAGAAATTTAATTTCGGGATGGCTATACCTATTTTTTACGACAAGGAAGACGGCGGAGAGTTTGGACGTAAAGTTTTTGGGTATATAGATTACGCCGCGCTTATGGATTATTACGACACTCCGGATGAAATTATCGAGAAGGCCCGTTTTCATATCGATATGGCCAAGCAGATGAATAAAACAGTTTTTGTGGGCGTGGAAACCCAAAATCTTGTTGAGATGAAACAGGGCAAACCGCGCAACACCTTTTTTGAGGAAGGCTGGGAAGAAATGGAAAAGGTGCTCCATGATACTATCGAGGTATATAAGAACGAGGCTTCTTTCGGCGGGGTAGCTATTCATTTTTATGATAGCTACAAGGCCCTGACCAGAGGAAGGAATGTGCCGCTTAAAGATAGGCCGGCAGATATTTATACAATTAATTCGTTCGGTAAAGGCTTGAAAGAAGTAAAGATAGACGGAGACTTATCGGAATGGGACATCTCGAATACTTATGCAGTAGAATATAAGGATAATGTCGTGTACGGCCAGGGCGCATGGCTCGGCACTAAGGATTTGAGTTTCAAGGCCTATAGTATGTGGGAGGGCGACGCTCTCTATTTTGCGTTTGACGTCACTGACGATGTTTTATTCCAGAATAAAACCGGTGCTGACATGTGGGAAGGCGATCATATAGAATTCTGGCTGGATGTTGATTTAAAGGGTGATTATAATGAAGCGATTAACTCGAACGATGATTTTCAGTTTGGCTTTAGCCCGGGCAACTTCAATAATTTATTGCCGGAAGTGGTAATATGGACGCCGAATATAAAAGATGAGGTGAAGAATGCGATCCAGATAGGAGCTAAAAAAAGAGAAGGCGGTTATATTATTGAAGTAAAAATCCCCAAAGAAGTTGTATTGCAGAAAAAATATACGCAGGGCAGCCCCGAGGCGGCAGAGGAAGCCGCGCTTAAGCTGTATCAGGGCATTAAATTGGGCATTAGCGTGGACGCAAGCGATACCGATAGCGAGAATATGCCGCAGAAGTGTTTGATGTCTAGTTCGGTTAATAGGGTCTGGGGCGATCCGACGACGTTTGGGATACTGGAACTTAAGTAGTTAGTAGCTAATAGTTAGGGGTCAGGGGTGAAAAGATGTTAAAAAAAGTAGTTTTCTTAAGCATAGTTATTAATATAGTAATACTGGCCCAGCTCGTGTTAGCTGAAACCGCAAAAATAATGGATTTACCGCCTCTTCCCGAAGGCACAGTGCTTTTCGAGGAAGAAAAAATGTTCGGCTACAGGGGAAGGCTAGGAGGCTTTGCCCTGCCGCCAAGCAAGATAGGCATTATTTTTGATTTGAAAGTATTTTACGAAGGAGGGGAACCCGAATTCTTACCGGAATCTTTGGACGAGTCCCAATCGAAGCCTGAGCTAAAAATAAAATCAATTAAGATAATGTATAAAAAGGAAACAAAGGATTTATCTTTTTGCGGAGCGTATATAATACTTTTGGCTGACTTAAGAAAATGTCAGACGTTAACTTTCATGATAAAAGGAAAAGACGGCGGCGAGGTTTTTGAGATAGGCGCAAACGATACTATTTCAAACAAGAGAGAAGACGCGGTATATCTAGGTTCTGTTTATAGGTATCTACCTAATGGTATCACGAAAGATTGGCAGATGGTAAAGATCCCGCTATCTGATTTTTACGGGCCTGACATGTCAAAGATCTATAGTTTAGTTTTTGAATTTACAGAAGCCGGAAAAGGGACTTTCTGGATAGACCAAATTCGTTTTCACACCGAAGCCATGGTAGACAGGGAATCGGAGATCAAGGGAAAAGGGTATCTTTTGCTCGACGACTTTGATCATTCCCTAGTAAACCTTCTTGGAAATAAGACCAACGCTTATAAAAGGCTGCCCTCCGAATGCGCTTACGAACTTAGCGCGGAGGAAAAATATAGCGGTCAAAAAAGCCTTAAATTGACTTTTGACAAAAAAGGGTCCGGATGGTGCGGCTATTACACTCTTTTAAACCAGATAGACGGCGATTACTACGACCTTACTTTATATAAATCTGTTTCATTTATGGTAAAAGGGAAAGAAGGTAGTGAGACATTCGAAATAGGGATGGCCGATAAAAATTGGAGCATTATAGGAGATTCACTGAAGGCCGGCCCTGTGGAAAAATATTTGCCCGGCGGTGTAACCAAAGAATGGCAGGAGGTAAATATCCCATTAAAAAACTTCGGGGCTTTGGACCTGATCGAGATGAGCTCGTTCGTGATAAATTTTTATAAATCAAGCAAAGGGGTTATTTACATAGACGACCTGAAATTCTACAGAAAAACAGAAGAAGATGTGTTGAAAGAATGGGACCAGGGCGGGTAAAAAACGGCTTATTTTTCCTTGTCCCGTTAGGAATTATAGTATATAATATAAAATCCGAAATACGAATATCGAATATCAAAACAAATTCGAAATCTTAATGTTCAAATTTTTCCCGCCAAAGCGGGATCCCGCGCATGCATGCCTAATGTTTGGCATAGGCGGGACGTGCTTCGAATTTCGAATTTAATTTATTAGTTATAAATAACATATTGTAGTTTAAAAGGAGGAATTATGGTAAATGTAAAAACGTGCATCGCTGGCATTTTCTTATTTGTTTTTGTATTATTTGTATGCGGAATTTCTTATGCGGAATTATTAGTAGATGATTTTAACAAAAATACCAACCTCTTAGGCGGAAGAACTTCAGTTTATCAGCAGGCGCCTTCAAGGGCGCTCGCGATCCAATCGCCGACAGAGCATTACGGCGATAGCGGCAACGCCCTGATGATTAAATATGACAAAAAGGCCGAAGGCGGCCCCTACAACCAGGGCGGCTGGTGCGGTTATTACACGATACTTAAAAAAGGCGAGACGTATTTTGACGCAAGCTCCTACAAGGCGATAACATTCTGGGTGAAGGGCGCAGAAGGGGCTGAGAATTTCAAGGTAGGCTTAGCGGACAGGCATTGGGATCAGGTTGGAGATTCAGTGAAGAGCGAAGAAATAGGCAAGTATCTGCCTTCCGGCGGTGTTACAAAAGAATGGCAAAAGGCCACTATCCCGCTTGACGTATTCTTTTTGGATTTTAAGGAATTAGGGTCAATATCCGTTTGTTTTGAATTGGATTGCTTTCCTGGCGGCGCAGGAAAGGGAACAATTTATATAGATGATTTAAAGCTGGAATAATGGAGGTAGTAATATGGGGAAATTCTGGGGCGTAGTTTTTTGTTCTATTTTTACTTTTTTATGTTTGTTAAGCATAATATGTGTTATGAGTATTAACGTGCATCAACTGGATAAAAGCCCCGCATTCGCAGAGTCAAAAGAGGCTTTAGTCATAGACGATTTTGAGGGAGACGAGATAATTAACGGACTTGGCTATAGAGCGAATGTTTATGTTCAAGCCCCGTCTAAGGTAATGATCTCCCACAAGAAGGACTCGAGAGACGGAAAGCCAACTACCGTACTTTTTCTGAAATATGAAAAAGCAAATGAGGGCGGGCCCTACGGCGTGGGCGGATGGTGCGGATATTATACGATTCTCAAGAACGATAAAGACGGCAGGTATTTTGACGGCAGCGAATATAAGTACATCAGTTTCTGGTTAAGAGGCGAGAACGGAAGCGAAAATTTTAACGTGGGTCTCGCCGACAGACATTGGGACAAAATAGGTGATTCCTTTAAAAGCGACGAGATGATTAAATACATAGAAGGCAATAAAATGCCTGCTGCATGGACGTATGTCAGGGTGCCGCTCGAGGATTTCTTCATAGACCAATCGATGCTCGCGTCCATTTCAATAAATTTTGAGAGCACCTGCTTCCCCGAGGGGAAAGGGTCAGGTGCGGTTTATATCGATGACCTTATGCTGGAGAAATGAAATTAAGACTTGTTTTATTTATTTTTGTAGCCTTATTATTCGTAATGACCCCTCTATCGCTTGTATCTTTCGAAGGAGTTTCGCGCGCGGATGAACCGCCAAGGGCCATGTGGGTATGGGATGTTCACATACCTAACTCTTCCGAAGCCACCCATGAGTTAATAAGTTTTTGTAAATCAAAAAATATAAACCTTCTTTATATATCTGCGTACAACTTCGGCGAAAGCGCCAAGCCTTCCTATAGGCTGTTCAACGCAGTTGCTCACAAAAACGGCATAAAGGTCCACGCCCTGGCCGGGGATCCACGCTGGTCTATCGAAAGATACCATAAACAGCCCCTGGAGTGGGTGGGCAAAGTTTTGGAATTTAATAGAGAGAGTAAAAAAGAAGAACGTTTTGACGGCATACATAGCAATGTAGAGCCTTACGGTTTGGGCAAGCCGTGGGAAGATAAAAGAGGTCTTCTCTTAAAATGGTATCTTGATTTACACAGGAGCGTGATGGATCTAATTGATATGGAGAAATCAAAAGTAGTTTATGCAACGGATGTACCTTTCTGGTACGATGATGATCCATCAATGACTATTAAGTGGCATGGCTCAGCCAAGCCGGTCAGCCATCATATATTGGATACGATTGATATTATAGCTATAATGGATTATAGGAATTTTGCCGAAGGCCCCAATGGTTCCATAGAACTCGCAAAAAGCGAGATAGATTATGCTGATACCGTGGGGAAGAAGGTGTACATAGGCCAGGAGACGCAAAAAGACCTTTATCCTGAATATGTAACATTCGGGAACTCGGATGAGGCAGCCATGGAAAGGGAGATAAAGAAGATAGCGAACGCATACGAAGGGCGTAAGAGCTTTGCAGGCATCGCGATCCATTGTTATTCCAGCTACAAAAAACTAATTAACCAAAAGAAATGAAAATGAAACTTTTATTAAATTTATTTATAGTATCGGCTGTATCGATCGGGTTGGTGGGGATAATTTTTGCCGATACGATATACTTGAACAACGGTAATATTATAAAAGGACTCGTAGTGGAGGAGCACAAAGACAGGGTCGTTTTCAGCACTCGTGAGGGCGAAAAGATTATTCTTAATAAAGATATAGATGAGATTTTCTTCGATGATCTGGAGCAAAATTATTATTATATAGCAAACAGGTTCTTAGAAGAGAAAGATTTCGAGCGCGCGGAGAGGTTCTATAAGAAGTCTCTCGAATTAAACCCCGGTTACAAAAGACCAAAAGATGCCATGCTTTATCTAAATGACGTTAGGATAAAAAATGCGAAGAAATGGGATGGCAAGGAACCCCTCTTAACTTTGAAAAAAGAACTCGGTATTTCTATCGCGAGAAGCGGAGATTTTTGTGTTGTAAAAGAGACGGTAATAAAAAATTCAAAACTAAAAGAAGGCGATTCAATAATATCTTTTTGGGATAGATCCGCAAAATTTATAGATGAAAAGGAAGCGGTCGACAAATTGATCGGTGAACCAAATACTCCTGTAAGGCTTACCGTAGAGCGCAAAGCTACCTTCAAACCGCTACGCGTGCCATGGTATTTTAAATTATTGAACTTAAAAAAACTTTATACCCTGCCGCTCGCAATGGAATACGATGGGTTGACTATAGGGACAATCTCGAACATTATCGCAGGATCTAAATCTCAATTTGAAACCGGAGATAGGATAATAGCCATAGATGGGAAACCTACAAGATATATGCCCCTTTCCGAGGCGAATACGCTTATAAATAAAAAGAAAAGGGGAGAGGCTGAACTTACAATAGACAGGGACATCGAACTTATCAGGTATTAAATCCCGAAAGTCGAAACGTAACTCGCCATAAAACGAACCTCGTCGCCTTCTTGCTCTAACGCGCTTGTATCGACCCCGTTTTTATATTCCAGCATAAAATTTATTTTATGGTCTTCGTTCAGATAATAGTCGGTATCGAGCTTGCTTGCGAAATAGCTCCTGCAGGCCTGGGTAAATTCATCGTTTTTGGTGTAATAGTAACTCAAATAAGGGGTTATTATCATTTTCTGTTTATTAACAAATTCCTTGGTATAGGGCCAACTTAACACGCAAGAACCGGTGTGGCTGTCTAGGTCGTCGAACGCCCCGGTAAAATCCCGCCTATTGAAATAATTATATCCTAAAGAAAGGTTCAAGGAATCCCACAACCGCCATGAGGTGGAAGCGTCAAACCTGTTCTCGATGGCAGAGCTTGTCCTGCTGCCGTTTGTGGCCAGTATGTCCAGATCGGCTAAAGAGTAAACGGCGTTTACGTATATGATATCGTTTAAAAAAGACCTGCCGCCCCCGATTGAGTAAATATTTCTATAGAAATTGCAGAAGGCATTGTTCAGAACCTCTGCGGAGTGTTGGTATGTATAACCCGCGTTCCAGTCTATCCCGTAAAGCGTTTTTGTCAATTCCATTCCTAGGTCGCTCGAGTACCGCGGATCCGAAATATCTAAAGATCCGGGTATAGAGTTTGTCCGCAAAATTGAACCTTTTAGGCCGATTGCAGGAAGGCCGTTTCTCGGCATTATTCTTAGCATGGCTTTGAGCAGATTTTCTTTTGTAGTTTCTTTTAATTCTTCCTTACCCAGATTGTTTCTTGTGCGGTGGTATTGCAACTCAAATAATAGTTCGTCGAAGGGTGTGTATATGAATATATTTTCGAAAGTCTCTTTATCGTTTAACACAAGATTGTGCAGGAAGCGGGGCTCGCCGTTCAGGCCTATAAAATTCTTGCCGCCGTATTCATATACATTATATAGTTGCCATTTTTCTCTCAAGATATTTGAAGTTATATAATGAGCCCAGTCCTCTACCGTAGGCACGTTTTCGTCAGAGGTGTTGCTGTTTGTGACGCTATAGCCGATCTCGTCTCTTAAGACCCACCAGTCGAACGGCTTGAAGTATTGGTCGAACGACAAGACAGTATTTTTTTTCGGCGTGAACAAGGGGTCGACCCTCGTGATCTTGTCTTGGTGCGCCTGGTAGGCGAAAGACGTGCCTAGCTTATATCTTGGGTTTATTTCGATTTCATTTCTCGCACCGAATACCTCGATGGGATAGAAATATTCCTCTGACTGCGTGTCGAAAGATTTGCCCGCGCCGTATAAAATATTGAACCTATCTATAGGATATCTTGTTTCATCAGTATTTACCATAAGGTTAAGGCCCCTATAGTTAATGCCGTTTAGGACGTATCTGCTTAAGGCATTAGAACTATCGCCTACCATAAAACGGACATTATTATTCGCCAATAGGTAATTAACATACCGCGGGAACCTCAGGTCATCCCGCTCTCCGGTTTCATAAAGCCAGCTTGCCGTGAAGTTTGAATTGTAATTGCCGAACGAAGTATCAGCCCTGATATTTTCAGCAAAAGATGTAGTTTCCCTTTTTGTCCTTATCGCGTATTGCTGCGTATCTCGCATGACCGAAATCGAATGGTCAAAGTATCTGTTTTCTCCGGGCACATAATTTGTCGCTATTTCGTCGTAACCTGCCCTTGTGTGAGGATACTGACCGCGTGCCGGTCCGAGTTTTTTCTGCCTCATTGATTTGATGCCCAGTTTTTCTTCTTCCACTACTGCGTATGGTTTGTTTTGCGCGTCAATTTTTGCTTTGGCTTCCTTAATATAATAAACAGCTGTTTTATTTTCTTCATCAAGCGCTAGGACTTCTTCCCATCTTGATATCGCTTCTTCAAACCTATCCTGGGTGTATAGATAATAAGCTTCAGCCTGCAGGTAGTCGATATTTGTAGTTTCTCTTTTTACCCCTTCTATGCTTGTCTCGAGGATGGGGGGGCTACTTTGACCCTGCAGCAGTTTTGTTACGGTATTATTTATCGCTTCATCTCTTTGGGCAACATATGTCGCCTCAGCAGCAAAGGAAGTTCTGCAATATAACAAGGCAAAAATAGATATGAGAAGGGATGTCGCGAACCGCAAGCCGCGAACCGCAAACCGCGTACGGCAGACGGCGTTTAGATTATAGGTTATAGGTTTTAGGTTCTTCATGGTGTATAAATTTCGAGTATAAGTTTCCCCATATATCTTCCCTTGACCGTTGCAGGAGATGTCTCGGTCGCCAGGTATATATCAAACGGACTTGGCAACGTAAAGTCGCCTGTCGGATTATTATCTGTTACAAATTCTTTCGTGTATGGATCCTGGCCTATTAAACGGCGCCAGCTTCTCGGGTCTATGCCCATATCAGCGTAATCCGGTATCCAGGCCCACGCGCTCCTGTCTGTGTCTCTTTTACCGTCATTTAAAAGAGGCCCCTTCCAGACATAGTCATCTGTTACCGGAGGAGGACCTAAAAGAGTGGGATTCCACCCTATCTCATCCCAGTCAGGCCCGTAATTGAGGCACCAAACTTTTAACGGAAGCAGATATTGCCCGTCAGTTGATACGAGCCCTCCGCTCCCGCCTTCAGCGCTCGTGCGGACCCATTTCCTTGATGTGGTATAAAGTTTTCTGGTCCTGTAAAGAGAGCCTTCTACTCCTCTATATTTTGCGCCGTTATCCGTATAAATCCGCATATACCAGGGCTGGTCTTTTCTTAATTGATTCTTGAGGTAAAATGACCAGTTTATCTTTATCGGGTTAGGATACATGTATCTTCCGTAAGGCACTGCCCCGAGGTCTATGACGCCCGGGAACGCGGATATATAATCTGTTGCTTGACCTACATGGATGGGTTCAGCGCCAAAAATGCGATGAACCAAATTGCCATTTCCATCATATAATAACAATGTTACTGTATACAACCCTTCGGTTGCTGACCATTTATGAGCGGGAAGTGGTATTTGTTGTTGAAAGTTTGTCAGCGTAGCGGTAGCGCCGGCTGCCGGCATTGCGCTGTCTATAGGATATCCGGTTACCTCTGCCCCTGTGGAGTGATTTGTGAGAACAATATCAACTTCTCCCCACTGCGCATTAGGTTCATAGTTTTTAAATATAACAGTAAAATCAACCAGCTCTCCGGGCATAAAATGGGTCGGGTAATTATAAGATATAATTTTTAAATTCTTAGGCGGAACCACCAAGGCAGCCGCAGGATTTATAAAAGAAAAGACAGCCAAAATTATTAGTATAAAAAGTATTCTTTTCATTAGCCTATTTCATATCGTAACTTTTTGTTATGGTAAAATCAGTTTTCTTCTGCAATAGCTTTCCGCCGCCTATATCTATTGTGCAAACGGCCGAGTAACTTCCCGGCTCGAGCATAACAGGGCAATATACAGGTATTTTTTCCTTATAATCAGGGAAGAGGGGAAGGCATTCTCCTATTTTCATCGTTTTAATTATATTTTCTTTGGAATCCATGAACAAAAGGGTTCCGGAGGGCCTGAGATGCACGGTTCCTTTATTATGCAATGTTATTTCGGTTTTAATGCTAGTGCCAAGCGAAGGCCCTTCTACGACTTTCATATCAGATATATCGGCATCTATTACCTTGTTACCCTCTATAGATATATATAGAGGTATAGTAAAACGGGGGATGACCTTAAGGGTTATATTACCAGGCTTATCAGGATATTTGTCATACGTAGTGACCAAGCCTTCCTCGTCAAATAAGATAGAGGCAACGTGTTCTTCTTTTGCGCCTTGAGGGACATTAATAACGCACTTTATGCGCATAGAAGCTTTCGGGCTTAACTCAAATTGGTTGGGTTGAAACTTTAGCCAACTTTGGCAAGGCGGCAACTCGCCTGTTCCTTCTTTTGGCGGTATTGTATTTTCTGTGAATATGTATCTATAGGCATCCGTTTTTATATTTACCTTCACAGAATAATCCATCCAGTTTGTTACTGTTATTATCGTTTCGGAAGTTTTACCCGGGGTGAGCGATAGCTCAAGTTTTGACGGGTCCACTTCGGCCGCGAACAAAGGAGCCGCTAATGACGCTATAAGTATACTTAAAATTATTAAAATGCGCATTTTTTCACCTATTTTCTTAGATTAAGGAGCAGGTACAATTTCTATATATATCCTGCCTTCGTAATTTCCCATTGGGGTATTAGGCCCTATGTTTGTCCTGAATTTGATATCGAACGGAGTTTCCATGGTGATGTCGCCCAAAATGTTATCATCCGGGGTAAACAAGACCCTATCGGGTCCTGATACCCAGTCGGCATTTCTCGGGTCTATGGCGGTTATTATGCGATCGGTATGTGTTCCCACACCGACCTCAGCAGTTGGAGAGTATGGTTTATATCCTTCTTCGTTCAGGTCAGGTATCCTAAGCCATTCGTCCATACCCCAGTTAGCGCAATTAGCCTGAAGCGGTAAAGTGTATTTCCCATCCTTTGAGACAAGACCGGCCGAATTTTCCGTGCCGAAACCTTCACCGGCGCCTGCAAAATTCAGATTATCAGTGTATATCCGCATTACCCATGGGTACGGACCGTTATATGTGCCTTTTACAGTTATAGTTCCAAGTTCGCATAAACCCGGCTTTGTAACGTCTCCGGCAAGTACACCCTCAAAGCTGTAGGTGCCAAAGGAAGGAACTGTTGCCCTTGCCATGATCTCAGTCCTGCCTGCGGCAAAAGCAGGGGATGCCATAGTCAGCCCCGTAACCAAAGCCAGAATTAAGCATTTTGCGGTCATTTTTTTATCCTTCGGTTTCATCATTAATTGTCCTTTCTTGGATTTGAGAGATCTTTAGCTCGTTTAGCGAAGAGATCGACATATCCTTAAGCCAGTCGTCTATTATGTTTTTTAAGAATCTATACTGCCTGCCAACGCGGCTTGCCGGAATTTGCTTGGTTTCGGCTAAACGGTAGATCTTCTTTGAGCTAAACCCAAGGTATTTAGCTACCTCGTTCACATCCATGATCATTTTAGCCATTTTTAACTCCTTTTATTATAATATTTCGCTATTATGTGCCAAAAATGGGGTAAAAGGAAGTATGCCCGATAAAACTAGAATTGTCAAGACTTTTTTGGATTTTCTTTCCTTTTATTCCCAAATACCCGTATTTTTTTAGTTTTTTCGATTTTTTTTCTTGACAATTTATTTCAATTATGGTATTTTGATGGCTCAATCCTTTAGTTATAAAAGCTAAAAAAACCAAAGAAAGGGGAGGCAGTAAAAATGAAAACAGCAGTTAAAACCAAAAACAGTAATGTTAAAGTGATCATTAGAGCGACAAGCGAAGAAATGTCAAAGGAGGCAGCGAGGATATTTGCTGATAGGATTCGCAAAAAACCCAATATAGTATTAGGGTTAGCCACAGGCGGAACACCTGTAAAGATGTATAAGGAATTAATAAGGATGCACAAAGAGGAAGGGTTGGATTTTTCAAAAGTCATAACCTATAATCTCGATGAGTATCTCGGAATAAGCAGTGACCACGACCAGAGCTATCGTTATTTTATGAACGATAACCTCTTTAACCATATCAATATAAAGAAAGAGAATACCCACGTTCTGAACGGGAAGGCAAAAGACGCTGCAAAAGAGTGCAAGGCATACGAAGACGCTATTAAGAAGGCGGGCGGAATCGATATTCAGCTTTTAGGCATCGGCGGAAACGGCCACATCGCGTTTAACGAACCGGGTTCTCCCAAAGCTTCCCGTACGAGAGTCGTAGATCTTACAGAGAAGACCATCCAGGATAATGCGAGATTCTTTGCTAGCGCAAGCGATGTTCCCCGCCAGGCGCTTACCACGGGTAATGGAACAATAATGGAAGCAAAAGAGATCTTGTTGATAGCCGACAAGGCTTCTAAGGCAGATGCGATAGCAAAATCATTAGAAGGTCCGATAACCGAAAAAGTTCCTGCATCCTTATTGAGAGAGCACAAGAACGTGACTTTCGTAATTGATAAGGACGCGGCGAGTAACCTTAAGGGGGATTATAGTGGTTAAGGAAAAGATTTTAGACGATTTTAAAAGGATCTTAAATAAATCCGAACTTATCAGAAGTATCTCTCTTGTGAAAAAAGAAAAGAGGAAGCCGATTCCGCTTACCGAAGAGCAGGTCAAGATTCTTAAGGGTAACGGTAATACGTCAGACGATTGGCGTAAAGTGCGCGTGATAAGAGGGTTTAATCCCGAAAGAATCAAAAATTCATCCTTCCAGGGTGCGGTTGTTTTAGGCAGGTTTTTAAAAGATGTCGAGATCGAAAAAGGCGTACTTCTTCCCTCAGGTATTTACAACAGCGCAATATCAGACTCCATAATAGAGGACGATGTTTTAATAAGCGACGTAAAGCTTCTCTCTAACTACATAGTCAAAAAAGACGCAGTCCTTTTTAATAATGGAGTTATAGTTTGCGAGGAAAATTCGAACTTTGGAAATGGCAGGGAGATTTCAATAGCGATAGAGACAGGCGGCAGAGAAGTTAAGACGTTTGCCGAGATCAATGTCGATATAGCGGCAAAGATAGCTACGTCCAGGGCAGATAAAACACTTCTCAAGCAGTATGATGGCCTAGTGGAACAATATATAAAGAGGGTAAGCTCCCCGAAAGGCATTATAGAGGACGGGGCCACCATTAAGAATACGCCAGAAGTGTGCAACGCGTATGTAGGGCAATGTGCCGTAGTCAACAACGCCAGAATGATCAAGGACTGCACAATTTTGAGCAACTCTGAAGAAAAGACCGAGATCTTACACGGGTCATTTGTGACGAAATCAATAATCCAGTGGGGATGCGAAGTTACCTCAATGGCTATTGTGGTGAATTCCGTTTTGACGGAGCACTCCCATGTCGAGAGACACGGAAAGGTCACAGATTCCATAATAGGAGCCAATACTGGTATCGCAGAGGGCGAAGTTACCGCGTGCCTGGTAGGACCTTTTGTAGGATTTCACCACCAAGCTTTATTGATCGCTACGCTGTGGCCAGATGGCAAAGGAAACGTCGGTTATGGCGCTAATGTAGGCAGTAACCATACTTCCAAAGCCCCTGACCAGGAGCTATGGGCGGGTGAAGGCACCTTCTTTGGTCTCGGGTCAAACATAAAATTTCCTTCAGATTTTACCAGGTCTCCTTATTCGATCATTTCTACAGCTGTTAATGGCCTGCCTCAGAAAGTCGCGTTTCCGTTCTCTCTTATCAATTCGCCTGCCGAAAGATTTGACGGCATATCCCCCGCGTATAACGAAATTATGCCGGGTTGGGTATTGAGCGACAACATATTCACGATCAAGAGAAACGAAGGCAAATACAAGAAAAGAAATAAGGCCAGAAGGAGCGAGATAGTTTTTGAAGTTTTCAGGCCTGAAATCGTTGACATGATGATCGATGCCCGTTCAAGGCTCGAAAATATAAAGCTCATAAAACGGGTCTATACCGAGAACGATATAAAAGGCGTAGGTAAAAATTACATGCTGGAATCAAGCCGTAAGAGCGGAGTAAATGCCTATACGTTCTATATAAGGTATCACGCCCTTTGCGGGTTGAAGAAGAAGGTGGAAGAATACCTTTCTACGCATAAGAAGGGGAGGCTCAAGACGCTTCTAGGTACTCCTACGAGAGACAGAAGGTGGGAGCATGAAAGAAAGCTCTTAAATA
>Ga0066636_10000175_pt1 | contig 32281 bp, 32 predicted proteins | sample CryGeyCG2014_080_2_FD_62736 | JGI IMG/M metagenome (GOLD analysis project Ga0066636, IMG submission 62736) | Groundwater microbial communities from aquifer - Crystal Geyser CG07_land_8/20/14_0.80 | ecosystem: Environmental > Aquatic > Deep subsurface > Groundwater | place: USA: Utah: Grand...
CGTTTGGCTGTGATGATTTTGGAGCGACGCAGTCGTAGCCCAAAAGCGCACAGCCCCTTCGGGGATGCCCAACTTTGTCCGATTTCTGCGTTGCTCCTCGCTCAAATAGTTTATACTATTCTCCCTCGTCGCGCCTTGAACTCGACCAAAGTTGGGCATCCAAATCATCAACATTATTGTGTTACAGCCCCTAAGCCAAAAAATCAATGTCCGCTTAGCGGGAACGCCGGCGCGGCGACCTATCTTGTATACTGAACTTATACAAAGGGAGGGATATGTCAAACGTATTGATTAAGAACATTATTACGCTCGTGATTGCGTATCTGATTGGTTCAATCCCATTCGGATGGATTTTTGTGAAGATTGTAAGAGGTCAGGATATCAGAAAAATTGGCTCCGGGAATATTGGCGCTACGAACGTTTCCCGCGTCCTTGGTAAGAAAGGAGCAATTCCCGTATTTCTTCTGGACTGCCTGAAAGGCATAACAGCCGTACTATTAGCCAGACATCTCTTTTCGGTTTCGGAATTTGTAGTTATCTGTACTGGCCTGGTAGTAATAGCGGGACATTCCTTCCCTTTGTATATTGGTTTTAAAGGAGGGCGTGGCGTATCTACGTCACTTGGCGTAGCTATTGGCCTGGCATGGTTACCTGCAATAATTTCCTTCGCGTGTTTCGGGGTAGTCCTTGGCATAACCAGGTACGTTTCGCTTGGCTCGATTTGTGCCGCAATTGCGTTGCCAGTATCCTGTTGGTTAATGAACGCTGAACAACCAGTTTTCTGGTTTTCAGTAGCAGTTTGTATATTGCTGATATACGGACATATCCCGAATATGAAACGCCTCGCAGTTGGCACTGAACCAAAAGTCGGACAAAAAACAGTAAACACTGACAGGTCAGATTCTACTTGACAAATCAGCATTTTATTGATAAAAGGAAATGCATGATTCGAAGAAAAATATCTATTCTTGGAGCTGGTAGCTGGGGGTTCACTCTCGCAAATCTTCTCTTTGAAAATGGCTCTGAAGTAAAGATTTGGGAATTTGACATGAGCGCGGCCGCTTCACTCAGGGAAACGCGGACTTTTAAATTTCTTCCATGGCTGAGAATCCCGTCACAAATACAAATTACCAGTGACCTCAGTGAAGCAATTAAAAATGCAGATATTATACTTTTTGCTGTGCCGTCAAAAGTAACCAGGGAGCTCGCGCGCAAGGTAAATCAAGTAGCAAGTAATTTGCCAGGAATCGTTGTAAGCGCAGTAAAAGGATTGGATGTAGAAAGCCAGCAGAGGATGAGCGAAATTATTGAAAGCGAGTTCACGTCGGATTCATCCACTCCGGTCGTGGTCATTTCCGGCCCGTCACATGCAGAAGAAGTGAGTAGAAAAATTCCTACGTGTATTGTTTCTGCAGGAGCCGATAACAATGCAGCTGAAACCGTACGCGAGATACTGATGAACAAGTATTTCCGTGTCTATACGACAGATGACGTTATTGGCGTGGAATTTGGCGGAGCACTGAAAAACGTTATTGCAATTGCCGCTGGTATTTGTGACGGATTGAAGTTAGGTGATAACACAAAAGCGGCATTGGCCAGCCGTGGTCTCGCAGAAATGCGTCGTCTCGGAGTAGCGCTTGGAGCCAGGGATGAAACGTTCTTTGGCTTGAGTGGACTCGGTGATTTAATTGTTACTTGTATGAGTAAATATTCAAGAAACAGGGCTTTCGGCGAAAAAATCGCTGGCGGTCTATCCATAGAACAAGCAATGAATGAAATCGGGATGGTAGTAGAAGGCATATCAACGTGCGAAGCTGCCGAAGCAATGTCTGAGCGTGAATGTGTGGATATGCCTATAACCAGCAAAGTATATGAGATTTTATTTCATGGCAAGACCCCTGAGGATGGAATAACGGAATTGATGACACGTCCAGCAAAATCGGAATTGGAAATGGGAAGGAGGTGAAGAAACGTGAATAAAGCAGACCTTGTGGAAGCTGTTGCGAAGGTAACATGCACCAAGAAAGAAGCAGCTAATGCGGTAGATGCTACAATTGGTGCAATCAGAAAATCCCTGAAGAAGGGTGACAGGGTTGGTCTTGTTGGTTTTGGTTCTTTCTCCGTCAAGCAGCGTAAAGCGAGAAAGGGCCGTAATCCAAGAACTGGCGAAACTATCACCATCAAAGCAAAAAAAGTGGTGCGGTTTTCTCCAGCAAAGGGTTTGGTCTAATTTACATGAAGGATGCGTTCTCCCGGCTATGGATGAAGAATCCTTGCAAAAAGCATACCATTCAATTGGCGAAGTCTCACGTATTACAGGGGTAAAACAGCATGTCCTCAGGTATTGGGAATCTGAATTTAAGTTGCTCCGGCCGAGTAGACGTGAAAGCGGACAACGAAAGTATACCCTTCGTGATATAGAACTGGTAAAGCATATCCGGGAGTTATTATACGAACGGCGTTTGACACTCGAGGGCGCCAAACAAGAACTCCTTCGCGAAAAGCGGAGCCGGGAGACGCAACCACATCTGGAACTCGAAAAAGAAGGCGCAGCCGTTGGGCTATTGCGTGAGGTCAAGCAGGTTCTTCTGGAAGTTCTCAAACTACTGGATTAGTGTGTATTTTTCGGGGGCATAGGGGCTACGAACCGGGGCGTAGCGTAATGGTTAGCGCGCCAGACTGGGGGTCTGGTAGAGGGAGTCCGATTCTCCCCGCCCCGACCAGTCAGGTGTACTAAATGCCAGGACAATGTCCTTAAAATAAAGGAGCGTGAGTGATGCAAGCCAAAGATATCCTTAACGAGGTTTCGAAACGCGATATAAGATTCGTGCGGTTCTGGTTTACCGATTCGCTTGGCCAGCTGAAAGGGTTTACTATAACCAGCCGTGAACTGGAGCGTGCTCTAAACGAAGGAATGGGATTTGACGGTTCCTCAATAGAAGGTTTCGCAAGGATATATGAAAGCGACCTTGTTGCGTTTCCAGATAAAGATACTTTCCAGGTATTACCGTGGACCGGAGACGGGCAATGTACGGCAAGAATGTTTTGTGATATCATTACTCCGGATGGTTCGCCTTATCCAGGCGATCCGCGATACGTATTGAAGCGAAACCTCGAGAAAGCTCACGCACTTGGTTATGAATATATGGTAGGCCCTGAGTTAGAGTATTTTTATTTCAAAGATGACACGTCCTGTGAATTACTCGATGAAGGCGGCTACTTTGATTTACTTCCGCTTGACGTAGGGCATAATCTCAGGCAGCGTACCGTTTCTGCTCTGGAAGCGATGAATATACAGGTGGAGTACAGTCATCATGAGGTCTCGCCAAGTCAGCATGAGATTGACCTCAAGTATTGCGATGCGCTAAAAATGGCTGATAACGTTATGACTTACCGTGTTGTAGTAAAGCAAATTGCCAGGGACGACGGACTCTACGCAACGTTTATGCCAAAACCGATATATGGCGTAAACGGAAGCGGCATGCACGTCCATCAATCACTTTTTGACGGAAAACGTAACGTATTCTTTGACCAGAAAGATAAGTATAACCTGTCGGATACAGGTAAGCATTTTGTTGCAGGGTTACTTGCGCACGTGAAGGAATTTACCGCGGTAACAAACCAATGGGTCAATTCTTATAAGCGGCTTGTAACTGGCTATGAAGCACCTGTATATATCTGTTGGGGCCAGATGAACCGTTCCGCGCTGGTCCGTGTCCCGCGTTACAAGCCAGGTAAGGAAGATTCCACCCGTATTGAGCTCAGAAACCCCGATCCTGCTTGCAATCCATATCTTGCTTTTTCGGTAATGCTTGCAAGTGGACTGAAAGGTATCCAGGAAAAACTTCCTCTTTGTCAACCAACCGAACGCGATGTTTATGGAATGAATGTGAAAGAGAAAGAATCTGCAGGCGTTGATGAACTACCCGGAAGTTTAATAGAAGCCATCCAGTATGCCCAGAAAAGCTCAATTGTTCGTGAGGCTCTTGGAGACTACGTATTCTCGAAGTTCATCGAAAATAAAAATATTGAATGGGAAAACTATCGTATCAGGGTCTCGGATTACGAACTTAAGACCTATCTTCCCCTATTATAACAGTCAGGAGTTTCTTTTTGTTCCATGCCTGGTGACAAACCGCGTTCTCTCTATTTAATTGATGGTAATTCATACGTGCACCGGGCATTTCATGCGCTACCGGAATTGACTGATACGCATGGACGGCCTGTTAATGCAGTATATGGGTTTGCCAGAATGCTCATAAAGGTCATTCGTCAGGAGCGCCCTGACTACCTGGTTGTATGCTTTGACCATCCTGAGCCGACTTTCCGGCATCGAATGTTTCCTGACTATAAAGCGCAGCGTAAAAAAGCTCCTCCAGAGCTGGTCCAGCAAATTCCAATGGTAGAAGAACTGGTTAAAGAGATGAACATACCTTCGGTAGTGCTTGGTGGTTATGAAGCAGACGACCTTATCGGCACATTGGCGGTTCGCGCAAAAGAACGGGGAATAAAAGTCGTGATTGTTACAGGAGATAAAGATGCATTGCAGTTGGTAGATGAGAACGTTTCTGTTCTAAATGAGCCAAAAAATATCAGATTTGATGGCGAGAAAGTAAAAGAGTATTTCGGAGTGACACCTGTGCAATTTGTAGATTTCCTTGCTCTTATGGGTGACAGTTCAGATAACATCCAGGGCGTGCCTGGTATCGGAGAGAAGACAGCTCGTGTTTTGATAGACAGGTATAAATCGCTTGACGGGATATATGCTGACATTGATAATATAACGGGCCATGTCGGAGAACTACTTCGAAAACATAAAACAGACGTTTATCAGGCAAAACAACTTGTTACGATTGTGACCGACGTGCCTATTGCATCGTCCATACCAGAATTAAAGCCAGGTCCGCCAGACAAAACAAAACTTCTGGATATGTTGAAAGACCTCGGTTTCAAGACTCTAGTAAGGGAATTTCAAAAACCTGAAATACCAGAACCACCTGAACTCCTGCCGATAAAAGATAATACAGAATTTAAAGATGTGCCCCAGCATCTTGCAGCCGGTGGCATCATTTACTTTTACTTGCCTGACAGTGACAGGGCAGATAAAAAAACTATTCCAGAGAGAGTATATTTTGGCAGCGATTCCAAACATGTTTGGTTGGTTCGTATTGGAGACGACACGCTTCTTTCAGAGCCCTGTTTTGTCTCACTGGAGGCCTTCAAAGAGACTATCGCTAAGTTGTTTACATCCCGTGATTTAACAATAATTACTAACAACCTCAAGCTCCTGCAAAAGTACATTGTAAGAAGCAACACACGGCAGCAAGCAAAATTATTCGATACAATGCTTGCAACCTGGCTTCTTGATCCGGATATGAATGATTATGCTACAGTAACAACACTCAAGCATTACACAGGTTGGGCGCAAGAGAGTCCGGTGGGCCATAGAAGGAAAAAAGAAATTACGAGTCCTGTACAAGAAGCGCGCATTGCAGCTCTGTTTCCAATGTTAAAGGACTGTTTGTTACAGGAGATAGAAACGCGGAAACAAACAGAGCTCCTTTGTAACATTGAGATACCACTTGTGAAAGTTCTGGCAGCAATGGAGCTTTCCGGCATAAAAGTTGACCTTGCATATCTAAAACATCTATCAGTAGAATTCGGGCAACAAATTGAGGATATAAAAAAGCGTATTTACGATTCCTGCGGCCATAAGTTTAACGTAAACTCAAGTCCACAACTAGCAAAAGTACTTTTTGAAGAATTGCACCTTGTGCCTGGCAGGCGCACAAAAACCCATCGCTCGACCGCAATGGATGTACTCGAGGAACTTAAAGACGCTCATCCAATTGTCCCGTTAATACTTGAGTATCGCGAGATTCAGAAGCTAAAATCTACGTATGTAGACGTTCTTATAAAAATGGCCGACCCTAACAATAGCAGGGTTCACACTTCTTTTAACCAGACAGGTACCGGAACGGGCCGTCTTTCATCGACCGATCCAAATCTGCAAAATATACCGGTCAGGTCTGTTTTTGGACGGCAAATCAGAAGTGCTTTTATCAGCGAAAACGGTTGTTTCTTACTTTCTGCAGACTATTCTCAGATTGATTTAAGAGTGCTTGCGCATATCTCTAAAGACAGGGAACTTGGACAAGCATTTACGGCAAACGAAGATGTTCATCGCAGGACGGCAGCTCAAATATTTCATGTTTCATACGATAGCGTATCCGAGGAACAGCGAACACACGCAAAGAGAATTAATTTTGGTATTTCTTATGGGATGTCTCCTTATGGATTGTCCGAAGACCTCGCAATAGACGTGGAGACAGCAAAGGCATATATAGGACAATATTTTCGTCAGTATCCGGGCGTAAAGAAATATATGGCTGAAATAGTTGCGGACGCGCGACAAAAAGGGTTTGTCGAAACGTTACTCGGCAGGCGCAGGTATGTGCCGGATTTGATGAGTAAAAATGAGAGAATCAGAAGAGCGGCGGAGCGCGTCGCTATAAATGCGCCTATTCAGGGTAGTTCATCTGATATAATAAAATTGGCGATGCTAAAAATTCAGGCGTCTATGGAAGAGCGGAATCTTACATCTCGCATGCTATTGCAGGTTCACGACGAACTACTGTTTGAAGTTCCTGAGAGCGAACTGGAAGACATGAAAGATATTGTGAAAAGAGAAATGACGAACGCATGTCCATTAAGAGTGCCTTTGGTTGTAAATGTCAAGGAGGGCGATAATTGGGCAAAGTTAAGAGTCGTGCCGTAATAATGACTTTATTGGCGGGGCTGATATTTTTGTTTGGTAGCGGATGTAATTCTAACTCGTCCGCAAAAATAGAAACATACTACGTTGTATGGAAAATCGAGGAAAACTCGGTTTTAGTTCGTGGGCGCATCAGGAATCTCGGCACGAAAACGGCTGATAATCTGGTAGTTGCTGTCTCATGCATGGACAAGCAGGGGCGTATTCTTAAGACGATGGAAGTGGAACCGAATCGCACGAGACTCGTTCCGCACGATATAACTTCTTTCTGGGTCTCATTTCCTATGGAAGATGAAGATACGGTAAAACTTGCGCGAGTAAAAGCAGAATGCTACTCTGGGAATCAAAAACCCTAAGCGGTTGTAACACGGATATTTTGTTACACTGAGGTAGAGTTTGTTTGTTGCTATTACAGGTGGTCCAGGAACAGGTAAATCGGTTATAGCGAAAGAATTTGCCAGACAGGGCGCAATAGTGATAGATGCTGACCGCACAGCGCACCGGTTATTGTGGCGTGGAACACCAACAGCAAGCGCAATTATCAGAGAGTTTGGGAATAAGATAACCGGAAGCAAAGGAGAAATTAACCGGCATAAACTAGCTGCGGTTGTTTTTTCTGACAACGCGTCGTTAAAAACGCTTAACCGGATTGTACACCCGGTACTCGTTGCACGTATCAAAAGCAAAATCGAATCTTTTCGTTACTCGAAAAAGATAATCGTTCTTGACATTGCGCTCCTTTTTGAGATTGGACTTGACAGAGACGTAGATTTTATAGTAACAGCAGATGTGCCGGTTAAAACGCAGAGAGAGCGTTTGAAGATGGAGTCAGGGCTTACCAATAGACGGATTGACGTTTTGATAAAATCACAACTCGCTCAAGAACTGAAGAAGGACAGGGCTGATTTTGTCATTTCAGGTTGTTTATCAGCCAAAAAATTGCAGGTACAAGTTGGAGATATAATAAAAAAGGTGAAGAAGCAGCTGTCATTGCGAGGAGCGTAGCGACGAAGCAATCCCGTTACAGCAATGGGATTGCTTCGGCCAGCAAAGCTGGCCTCGCAATGACAGCTATGGTTTATCATGATTAAGTTATTCCTTAACTGGTTATTAGTTCTTGTTGTAACTATTTGCGGGTTTGTGTTAATTACTTTTTTCCTGGTCAGAGAAGCAGTGCCTGCGAGTATACTATTTCCGGCGTATTTCCTTGTGGCTATGGCTAGTTTATCGACAGAAAGCATACTTGGCGCAATACTGATTACATCTCTTGCCAGCTTCGTGGCGTTTTTTGTCTTGATATTACGCCCGGGAACTCAGAGAGCTCTGGTCGTAATTGAACTAGCTGCAATGTGGTTTGCTCTCTGGCGGTTTAATCACTTACGTGAGGAAATGGAGGGTAAATTGCAGGCTGCAAGGACCAGTAATGAGCATATCAACGATATTCGTGCACAGCTTTCTTTAGAGTATCGCAGTAATAGCGACGATTTACTTGGCGTGAGAAGGCGAATAATCCAATACAGAAACCTTAGTAACGTTGCACAAATTTTGAGTTCGCTTATAGGTGTAGATGAAATACTGAAATATCTTAATACTTCAGTAACGGGGCTTATCAGCAGCGGGCGCATTCAAATGGTTATCCCGGAGAAATCATGGATAAGAAAGGCGCTGGGTTTTGGAACCAAGGAGTCTGAATCCAGTATCCCGGAATGGTTGATTCTTGAGTCCGGGGATTGCTTTGATTCATGGGTTATAAGAGAAAAACAACCACTGGTAGTTACGGATATCGCGAAGGACCTCAGATTTAATGAAAAAACCGCACCGCCTGACATAAAGTCAATAGTAGCAGCTCCATTGCTTGGTACAAAAAAATACGTAACTGCGAAGGACCCCAACGCGGTTACTGATGAGAAATTTGCGGGCGCCCGTCATGAAGTTATCGGGATACTCAGAGCGACCAGCCCTTCAGTGGGCGTCGTAGACGAGCAGGCGGCCAGACTCGTTACGATACTGGCAGACATGGGAGCCACCGCGCTTGATAATTCGCGCCTGTATATGGAAACCGAGCGACTGGCACTGACAGATACACTAACCAGATTGTACAACAGGCGATACTTTGACGAACGGTTAGAAAATGAAATAAAACGTACGAAGCGGCTTAAGGAATATTTCTCTTTATTGTTTATAGATATTGATAATTTTAAGGAGTATAACGACACTTTTGGCCATCCTGCGGGGGATGACGTACTTGTGAGAATTTCAAGTACAATGGCTGCGCACGTCAGAGCAACGGATTGTATTGCTCGCATAGGTGGAGAGGAATTTGCAGTAATAATGATTATGACAAAGAAGCAATCGGCGAAAGCAGTTGCAGAGAATATGAGGAAATCGATAGAGACACTGCGTTTCTCAAGGACAATAACCATCAGTATCGGCATAGCCGGCTGTCCTGAAGATGATGGAGACGTGTCAGTACTGCTGTCATCCGCTGACAAGGCGCTATATCGTGCAAAGACATCAGGCCGCAATAAGGTAGTTTGTTATGAGGAAAAATAACTCGTATAAGGGCGTTGCGAGGAGCGTGGTAGCCGCAGGCTTTAGCCTGCGCAAGCAATCTCCTCGCCCTTTATTCATTGCCAGTATTACTATTTTTGTGTCCTGCTGTATCCTTTCAATCTTTCGGTTTCCTGATGCCGTGATACCAGTATCCCTGGTTATTTTACCTCTTGCTATTTATGCTACAGAAGTTACAAGTATAAACATTGCAATTATTCTGACTGGAGCGGTAGAAGTAGTACTGGCAGCAGGAGCCATATTTTTCCCACAGCAATTATATGGATACCTTATAGCTATGGTCGTAGTCGGGGTGTGGACATTTTTTCCCGTTGGTACTTTGAAGCAGCATCAGAAAAAACTTAAGGATTTGCTGGACGATAGAAATAAATTAACGCAAGAGTATGAGGCGCTGACCGGAAGAAATAAACCAGTGGAGAAAGAATTAAAGTCGTTAAGCTCCGAACTTACCCGGCTGGTCTCAATTTACGAAACTACATCCGGCATCCTTGACTGTCTATATATAGAAGATATGGTAAAACTAGTCGAGGACTGCCTGAAAAGGCACTTCGGTATTAAATCATACGTGATGTTTGTATCCAAACAAAATGGTTCACCCACGATTGCTTCTGCTGGTGTAACTGAATTTTTCGATGATGCTTCCATGGAACTGTTAAAAAGTGCAATAGCAAAAGGAGAAATTCCAAACCAATTACAGAGTGGAGAGTATCTTCTGCAGATACCGGTTGTTACAAAAAACATGAGAACGGGGTTAATTCTGGGGCTATTGAAGGATAAGCCGACTTCGACGTGGCATCATGAGGCAGTTCTTTTTGGGCAGCAATTCTCGCTTGGTCTGCGTAAAGTTCTGCTTTATGAAGATGTTCTCGAAAAATCACAAATAGATACCCTTACGGGACTATTTGTTAGAAGGGAACTCTTGAAACGTCTCAGCGCGGAACTATTGCGAGCAAAACGTTACGAGTATCCTGTTTGTATTGCGATGTTAGACCTGGACCACTTCAAGAGGATAAACGACCGTTGGGGGCATCCTGCTGGAGATAAAATACTTGCTATGGTTGGACAGGTATTAAAGGATAACCTTTATGAGACGGACTTTGTGGGTAGGTGGGGTGGCGAGGAGTTCCTCGTGACGATGCCTCACGCTGACGCTGAAGGCGCACTAAAGAAAGCAGAAAAAATCCGCCTCGCGATTGCAAAGGAGCAAGTAGAATTTAACCACGACGTTACGAATATAACGGTAAGCATTGGATTCGCCTGCGCTGATAGGAGTATAACTGACGAACACAAATTGATTGAAATTGCAGACCATGCACTGTATCAAGCCAAGAAATCCGGAAGGAACCGGATAGTTAACGCATCTGCCTGAAAGGGGGCGTAGCGCCCCCTTTCAGGGATTATTTTGGAGGGTAAAAATGCCGAAAAAGAAAGAAGTCACTGTTGCTGATGATACGAACATAGGTGTGCTCGCACAGATGAAGCCGCACGAACTAACCAATCGTGCACGCGCTTTGAGCATAGAAGGAGTAAGCGGTCTTTCTAAACAAGAAATAATCTTCAGAATCCTGCAAACGCAGGCAGAAAAAAATGGGCAGCTTTTTCAGGAAGGAGTGCTGGAGGCCTTACCTGACGGCTTTGGATTTTTGCGTTCGCCGAACAACGATTATCTCCCGGGTCCAGACGATATTTACATTTCCCCATCACAGATTAAATTATTCAATTTGCGGAAAGGCGACATGGTTTCTGGATATGTACGTCCACCAAAAGAAGGAGAGAGGTTTTTCGCGTTGCTCAAAATAGAAGCGGTTAACGGGGGCTCGCTCGAAAAGGTTCGCGACAGGATTCTGTTCGAAAATCTCACGCCTCTCTATCCTGAGGAAAGATTGAACCTCGAGGCATCTAATGACCTTTCTATGAGGGTTATGAATCTGTTTACTCCGGTCGGGAAAGGGCAGAGAGGGCTTATCGTTGCTGCTCCAAGAACAGGAAAGACGATTCTACTCCAGAAGATGGCAAATAGTATTTTAAAAAACCATCCAGACGTCATTCTTATGGTACTCCTTGCAGGAGAGCGACCGGAAGAAGTAACCGATTGGAAGCGTACCGTTAAAGCGGAAGTGATAGCGTCTACGTTCGATGAGCCGGCTGAGAGACACGTGCAGGTTAGCGAGATGGCCCTGGAAAAGGCAAAGCGACTGGTAGAACATAAACGCGATGTCGTTATATTGCTTGACAGCGTAACCCGGCTTACCAGAGCATACAACTCGGTTACTCCGCCTTCGGGCAGGGTGCTGTCAGGTGGTATCGAAGCTTCCGCATTGCAGCGGCCTAAACGCTTTTTTGGTTCAGCGCGCAATATCGAAGAGGGAGGAAGTTTGACTATCATAGCTACCTGCCTTGTCGAGACAGGCAGCCGTATGGATGACGTTATCTTCGAAGAGTTCAAGGGAACCGGTAACATGGAAGTAAACCTCATCCGCCCACTTGTAGAGAAACGTATTTTTCCTGCAATTGACCTTGGTCGTTCTGGTACGCGTCGAGAGGAGTTACTCCTTACAAAAGAAGAATTAAACAAAATCTTGGTGCTACGGAAGGTATTAGGAGAACTTGGAGCACAGGAATCTATGGAGTTATTACTCGGGAAAATGTCGTTAACCAAGAGTAATAAGGAATTCTTAATAAAACTGGAATTAGATGGTATGAAGTATTGAAGTGATAATTCGATGGGAGGAGGCAGGATAAAATAATGAAGCAAAAAATTCATCCCAAGTACGTTGACGCTGTAGTCAAATGTGCCTGCGGCGCAGTTTACCATACCAGGTCAACAAAGCCGGAAATGCACGTTGAAATTTGCTCAAGTTGCCATCCGCTATTTACAGGTAAACAGAAAACAGTTGACAGTACCGGGCGGATCGAGAAATTCTACAAGCGCTATAACCGGAGAAAGAAGTAAATATTTTGGATATCGATTCACTTGAACCATATGCACTTGAGTGCGAAAAGAAGTGCAGAAGGATAGAAGACGAAATGGCTGGTCTTGTCCAATCAACGCACTCCGAGAGATATCAGTTGCTCACGCGTGAGTACTCAGCACACAAGCAATTCCTGGACAGATGGCATAAATGCAGGGCGTTGAGAGCGCAGATCGAAAAAACCCGTGAACTAATGAATGACTCTGACCAGGAAGTTGCAGAGCTTGCTAAAGAAGAAGTTAATTCCTTACAAGAGGCACTGGAAGACGTTAAGAGTGATATCGAAGGCCTGTTGCACCCGCGTGACAAAAATGCGGATATCGATAGTGGAAATGCAATCCTTGAAATACGCGCTGGGACAGGTGGCGAAGAAGCATCTCTTTTTGCCCGGGACATCTTGAGAATGTATACCAGATTTGCTGAAAAGAAAGGATGGAAGGTTGACGTACTTAGCGTACGTGCCTCCTCTCTGGGTGGTTACAAGGAAGCAATCGTTTCTCTCGAAGGTGATTCTGCCTACGGCATCTTGAAAAACGAAAGTGGCGTACATCGCGTACAACGAATACCGGCAACAGAAAGTGGAGGACGAATTCATACTTCAACAGTAAGTGTTGCAATATTACCAGAAGCAAAAGAAGTGGACGTCAAAATAGACCCTGGCGACTTGAGGATAGACACGTACGCTGCCAGTGGGCCAGGTGGACAGCACGTTAACCGGACGTTTTCGGCAGTGCGGATAACGCATATTCCAACGGGAATGGTTGTGCAGTGTCAGGACGAGCGTTCTCAATATAAGAATAAGGCAAAAGCAATGACAATCCTGCGTGCTCGCCTAATGCATAAAGCACTGGAAGAAAAAAACCAGCTCGTTGCTTCCCAGCGGAAACAGCAGATAGGTTCTGCCAAGCGAAGTGAAAAAATCAGGACGTATAATTTCCCTCAGGACCGGCTAACTGATCACAGGTCTGGAATAAATTTGCACCATCTTGATAAGATAATGGATGGAGAAATAGACACACTGGTAGTGCGCAAGCAAAAAAATGAACGTTAGCGTCCGGGGTTGTTTGCGTACCGGGCAGCGTTTGTTGTTTGCCATCGGCGTACCAGACGCAGATGTAGAAGCAGAACTTTTGTTGGCGTATGCTCTCGGGATCAAGCGCCTCGAAATTTACAATTATATGGATGTAATTCCTGATATCCAGATATTTCAGCGCTATCATGACTTGTTATCTGCGCGGACGAAGAGGATACCTTTTGGATACCTTGCCGGCCAGGTTGAATTTATGGGGCATGACTTCAAAGTTAAACAAGGCGTTGCACTACCCAGGGCTGACACTGAGACCCTTGTAGAAACGTTAATTGACATTTATAACGTACCGCTGGCTAAAAAGCAGCAACAACATATAATTGACCTGTGTACCGGCGTTGGGAATATCCTGATTTCTCTCTGTATGGAGTGGCAGGATTGTGATGGTATAGGGATTGATATCGACGGTACTTCACTGGAATGTGCGCGGGAAAACGCCCGGACCCTTGGTCTGGAAAATAGAGTCATCTTCCTGAAGAGTGACCTGTATACGTGTCTGACGGACAATATTCCTGAGCACTGGGCGGACGTGATTACTGCGAATCCGCCATACGTGAGCGAGTCAGAGTATAAGATGCTTTCTCCCGAGATAAAGTACGAACCGGTACGCGCGTTTTTAAGTGGTCATTCCGGAGTTGAAATGTATGAACATATCATTCCGGAGTCGAGGCGCTGGCTTAAGAGAAATGGTCGTCTGATAGTTGAGATAAGTCCGATGATTGAACAAAGTGTCATTGATTTGTATAATGAATCTGGTTTTTGTGACATTCAGACATATCGGGATATTGCAGGACATGCCCGTGTCCTAACAGGCGAGATGAGTTAATGCAACAAGCGACAATAAATACAAATACTAGCATTGTTGTTGTCAGGGGTGGCCGGCGTCTTTCGGGTCATGTCTCTACAAGTGGTGCAAAAAACGCTGCGTTGCCAATACTTATTGGGACACTCTTAAGTGACGAGGATAGCTGGATATCCAATGTCCCGCAGCTGGATGACGTCCTGACGACCCTTGATCTACTTACTACCCTTGGGAAAAAGGTAACAGTTAATGGTACTGTCATTATGGTTAGTTCCGGCAGTACACCAGGAACAACCGCGCCTTACGAACTGGTTAAGAAAATGCGTGCATCGGTGCTGGTAATGGGTCCTTTGTTGGCAAGATGGCACCAGGCGAAGGTACCTTTGCCTGGTGGTTGTGCTATAGGTTCAAGACCTATCGATCTTCATTTGTCCGGCATTGAGAAACTTGGAGGGAAGGTTTCACTTGAGCGCGGTTACGTGAAATTAGAGTCACAAGAATTAATTGGAAACAGAATATCCCTGGACTATCCAAGTGTCGGCGCAACTGAAAACCTGATGATGGCTGCGTCACTGGCGTGCGGCACTACGGTAATAGAAAATACAGCAATGGAACCAGAGATATGTGACCTTGGTAACTGTCTTTCTGGTATGGGTGCGCAAATTACAGGTCTCGGGAGCAGAATTATAAAGATTACAGGAGTCGAAAAGTTACACGGCGTTCATCACGACGTGATACCGGATAGAATCGAAACAGGCACCTTGCTGCTTGGCTGCGCAGTTGCAGGCGGCGAAGTAACAGTTGAAAAAACAAGACCAGAATTCCTGGGCGCAACCTTGACAAATTTGAGAAAAGCGGGCGTTCATGTCCAGATTGGCAATGACTCTATTAGTGTTTCAAATGATGGCCGTCCACTACCGACAGATGTAGAGACCGCTCCATATCCGGGTTTCTCGACGGACATGCAGCCACAATGGATGGCTCTGGAGTCGACAGGAACAGGGGTAAGCGTTGTAGTTGAAACTATATTCGAAAGTCGTTTCATGCATGCAGGTGAACTACAAAGAATGGGTGCAAATATTAAGATAAGAGGACGGAATGCAATTGTTCGCGGCGTTGAGAAACTTAGCGGTGCACCTGTGGCAGCACCTGACTTGCGAGCAGCTGCTGCGCTGATACTTGCGGGGCTTGCCGCTGACGGCGAAACCGAGATTTCTGGTGTCCAGCATCTTGATAGAGGTTACGAGCATCTTGTAGAGAAACTTCATTCTCTCGGTGCTGATATCCGGAGAAGTAAATGATTGATAAAATCGAACAGAGGGTACGCACGATACTTGACTCGGTTGTCAGAGAAGGCGACCGTGCAGTAACCAGATTTACCAAACGTTTTGATGGAATAAGCATAGAGAAAAGTAAGTTTGAGGTCTCACGCGATGAAATAAACGCTGCGGTCAGCAGGGTAGATAAACAATTTCTTAACGCCTGCAGGCGTACTTTTTCACAGTTGTACGATTATCACCGTACTTTGATTCCAAATCTCACCGGTAAACAGCGACCAGGGATTGATATCCGTGCCCGTTATCATCCTATTGAAAGCGTACTTTTATACGTTCCCGGAGGAGAGCATCCTTATCCATCCAGCGTTCTAATGTGTGCAGCGCCGGCTCGCGCTGCTGGTGTTCCAAAGATTTACGTAACCACGCCTCCACGCGCGACTACACCCGAGTTTTTGTGCGCTTGCGTAGTAGCAGGCGTCCATCGCGTTTTCCGGATTGGTGGTGTGCAGGCGATCGGTGCATTTGCCTACGGCACCGATAAAATTCCTAAGGTGGACAAAATCGTTGGCCCTGGAAATGATTATGTTACTTGTGCCAAGAAATTATTGTATGGGACAGTGGGAGTCGACCTTCTTGCAGGACCTTCCGAGATACTACTCCTTTGCGATGCAAGTGCACCAATTGATTTTGTAATTGCAGACATACGCGCACAACTCGAGCACTCCGGTAGTGCACGTTCATGGCTTATTACTACGTCAGCTCAGCTTGCGCGTAAGGTACGTGCACGTTGTAAAAAAGAAATAAGGAATGACCGTCTTTCTATGGAGGTGCACCCGGCAGTGAAGCAAGCGATAGCGCGTGCTTCACAAATTGCATGTGAACATGTAGAGGTCTTAACACGAAATCCACAGAACGTAGCTTCCATGATATCATCTGCTGGTGCCATTTTTATTGGTAATTATAGTCCCGTTGCGGCAGGCGATTATGTCAGTGGTCCATCGCATGTTTTACCAACCGGTGGCACGGCACGGTTCAGTTCCGGACTATCAGTTGCAGATTTTTTGAAGTGCACGACATTGATAAAATATACGCGTGCAGGGTTGAAAAAAGACGCTCAGATGATTTTTCAACTTGCAAAAGCAGAAGGTTTCCATGCGCACGCGGAATCAGTCAGAATTCGCGTCAAGTGAAAAGAGGAGGCAAAGTGCGAAAAGCAAACGTTCATCGAAAGACCAGAGAAACAGATATTAGCGTCCAACTTAACCTTGATGGTCATGGCGATAACCACATCAAGACCCCGATATCATTCCTTAATCACATGCTGACGTTGCTTTCAAACCATAGCTTGATAGATATGGACGTTCGTGCAAGTGGAGATATAGAAGTTGACCAGCATCATACAGTGGAGGATTTGGGGATTGTCATCGGCAACGCTCTTAAGAAGGCGCTCGGTGACAAGTCGGGAATAAGGCGCTGGGGTAGCGGAAGTGCTCCTATGGACGAAGCGCTTGTTGACGTTTCGCTGGATATTTCTGGCCGTTCATATCTTGCGTATAACGTGAAATTTGGTCCTCCTTACCGTCGCAGTGAATTCAATTACGACCTGGTAGAAGAGTTCTTTCAGGCGTTTTGCCGTAGTGCTGAAATAACACTGCATATCCTTAAACGCTCGGGCCGCAACAATCACCATTTGTGCGAGTCTCTTTTTAAATCTTTTGCTTTGGCGCTTGGACAAGCAATAGAGAAACGCCCGCGCCGGAAAAGCGTCCCATCAACGAAGGGCTCAATTTGACTGGAAAACAAATAGCAGTTGTAAACTACGGCATGGGCAACCTGCTTAGTATTTTGCACGCGCTCGATACCATCGGAGTAAGTTCTAAAATAACCGATAATCCGGAAGAGATAACTGAAGCGCCAGCAGTTGTTGTTCCAGGCGTTGGAGAGTTTGGCCATGCTATGCAGAATCTAAAAGCACGTCACATAGACGAGGCCTTGGTGCAGGTTGTAGAGAGAGGGGTCCCTTATCTTGGAATATGCCTGGGTCTTCAGATACTTTTTCAAGGCAGTGACGAGTCACCTGGTGTAACAGGACTTGGAATCATCCCTGGTAGCATACATCTTTTGCCAAACGCAAGAGGTATTTTCAAAGTGCCGCATATGGGATGGAATACACTAGAAATTATACGTGACGCACCTTTGCTAAATGGAATCAAGAACGGTTCATATTTTTATTTTGTTCATTCATACTACGTCCAACCGGATAGCTCTGAAGTGACTGTTGCAACAACGAACCATCTTATTGAATTTACTTCAGTTATAAGCAATGAGAATGTTATGGGTTGTCAGTTTCATCCAGAGAAAAGTCAGGTAAATGGGCTTGCGCTGCTGGCAAATTTCAAGAAAATTATATCTGCATAAAAAGGGGCATAGGAATGTTAGTGATACCGGCAATCGACCTTAGAGGCGGCAGGTGTGTACAATTAACACAGGGTAGACTCGAGAAAGAATATGTATGTTCAAACGACCCGGTGTTTACTGCGAAACTGTGGCAAGCAGAAGGCGCAAAGAGATTGCACGTGGTTGACCTTGATGGCGCATTTTCAGGAGTTATTCAGCATAGCTCTATTGTGAGAGATATGGTAGACACAGTTCAGATACCGATTGAGCTTGGTGGGGGTATAAGAACGCTTGAATCAATAGAGCAAGCGCTTGAAATCGGCGTGGACCGCGTCATATTGAGTACCATGGTTATTTATAACCGCAAACTCCTTGACAAGGCCATCGGGAAGTATCGCGAGCACATCGTTGTAGCCATAGACGCTATGGATGGCAAAGTAGCAGTTGATGGGTGGCGGAACGTTACTACACTGTCTGCTGTTTCTCTTGCACAGGAAATGCAAAAAGCAGGTGTTCAGGAAATAATCTTTACTGACGTTAGGTGTGATGGACTTATGACCGGACCTAACATAAGGAGCATAACTAACCTGGTTTCTAAAATTACGATTCCAGTGACAGTTTCGGGAGGTATTTGCAGTTTGCGACACGTAGAACAAATACATGAGCTTGAACCAGACGGGGTTGTTGGGGCAATTATCGGTAAGGCGTTGTACACAGGAGACATAGCTCTTTCAGATGCAATTCGTGTTGCTTCAGTTGCGTTACAATACACCCAAAAACAGAACGTTAGTAAACAAGAGGTGAAAAAGCATACAAAAAAGAAAACAACATGATAGAGAAAGAAGATGATTGCTAAACGGATCATACCATGTCTTGATGTCCAGGGCGGCAGGGTAGTAAAAGGGACGAAATTCATCAATTTAAGAGATGCCGGTGACCCTGCAGAAGTTGCTCGGCGGTATCAGGAGGAAGGCGCAGACGAAATTGTATTTCTTGATATAACTGCATCATACGAACGGCGTCCGATTATGCTCGATGTAGTCAGGCATACTTCGGAACACGTTTTTATGCCTCTTACTGTCGGCGGGGGCTTAAGAACACTGGAAGACATAAAACAGATGCTTCATAATGGAGCCGACAAGGTCTCTCTGAATACGAGCGCGTTAGAGAATCCCGGTTTTATAAAAGAAGCTACAAAGGTGTTTGGGAGCCAGTGCATAGTTGTTGCGATTGACGTTCGCGAAGAAGAGATCTATACTTATGGTGGCAGAAAGGCGACCGGCGTCAATGCAATAGATTGGGCGAAGAAAATTCAGGAATTGGGGGCAGGCGAAATACTACTCACCAGTATGGACTATGACGGAACCAAGAAAGGTTTCGATATTGAACTTACCAGAAAAATAACGGATTCGGTAACGATTCCGGTTATTGCCTCAGGTGGTGCCGGGACTATGGAGCATTTTTATCAGGTTTTCACGCAGACACAAGCTGACGCAGCGCTCGCTGCATCAATTTTTCACTTTCGCGAGGTATCTATACCAGAGTTAAAGAAATATCTTAAAGAAAAGGGGGTAGAGGTAAGAATATGAGGAGAACCAGAGTCAGCCGTTCGGACGCTGGAGCAATAGAGATGGTTTCGGCTGTCTCACTTCTAAGCCAGGTTAAATATTCCCGTGATGGACTGGTGCCTGTCATTATCCAGGACGCAGGCGACGGCACTGTTCTTATGCTTGCATATATGAATTGCATTTCACTTAAGCGGACTATAAAAACGGGTAATACCTGGTTCTGGAGTCGCTCACGCCAGAAATACTGGATGAAAGGCGAAGAATCGGGACATATCCAGAAAGTTCGTTCTATATATCTTGACTGTGATGGAGACACTCTACTCATAAAAGTTAATCAGGTTAAACGTACGGCATGCCACACAGGACACAGGACATGTTTTTACCGTAAACTTAAAAAGAGGGCAATTTGAAGCTCAATACCGGAAAAATTACGTTTGTTTTGTTGATAATCACTGTTTTATTAAGTGTATGCTACAGAATAGCAAATGCAAAAGAAGCAAGCACTGTCTATGCAGTTAAAATAAATGGTGCAATTACACCGCTTACACATGAATTACTCGAAAACGCTTTAACTATGGCAACTGCCGATAATGCAGAAGCATTACTGGTTCTCCTGGACACGCCAGGAGGGCTTGATTCCTCAATGCGCGACTGTATCAAGTTAATAATGAATGCAGATATACCGGTTCTGGTATATGTCTATCCAAAAGGCGCCAGAGCTGCATCAGCCGGTCTTTTTGTCTTACTCGCGAGTAATATTGCAGCAATGGCTCCAGGGACAAGCGTTGGAGCTGCACATCCAGTAATGCCAATGGGGCAACCGGATGCGACTATGAAAGAAAAAATAACAAAAGATGCAATTTCGTACATACGTTCTCTCGCAGAGGCGAACGGAAGGAATGCGGAATGGGCTGAGAAGGCGGTAAAAGAAAGTGCCACGCTTACTGCAAACGAGGCATTTGAACGTCACGTGGTTGAGATAATAGCTAAAGACATAGATTCTGCCTTAAAGCAGGCAGATGGGAGACAGGTCACCGTAGGTGATAAGACGTACGCACTTTCCACCAAAAATGCCAGAGTGGTTACTTATACGCCTGGTTTCCGGGAGAAATTCTTACATGGTCTATCGAACCCGAACCTTGCATACATACTATTGATGCTTGGCATCTGGGGTTTGATTATGGAGTTTTCGAAACCCGGCTTTGGTTTTCCCGGCGTTACAGGAATAGTTTGTCTTGTGCTTGCTTCTTTCGCTTTCCAAACGCTTCCGATTAATGCCGCCGGAATCGTACTTATAATATTTGGAATAATCCTCTTCGTACTGGAGGTAGTAACGCCTACTTTCGGCCCGTTTACGATTGGAGGGATTATTTCTGTTTCACTTGGTTCAATAATGCTTTACAAAAGGTCGGCTCTATATTTAAAAGTTTCAAATTCGCTTATTGTTGCGTTCGTAGCAACTAGCGCGTTCCTTATCGTGTTTGGGCTGACGTTCATAATAAAGACATACAGAAAAAAAGTAACCACTGGTTTAGAAGGAATGGTTGGTTCCAGCGGTAGAGCCGTAACTGCTCTGGCGCCAGGAGGCAGGATATTTGTGCACGGCGAATACTGGGAAGCTCTGTCAGAAGATGGGCAGAAGATTTCCGAGGGCGAAGAAGTTGAAGTGACTGAAGCAGACGGACGGCAGTTGAAGGTAAAACGTAAGTAATAAAATACAGGAGGTAAACATGGCTGGTATTTTCTTTCTTGTAGTCGTTGCAATCATTTTGTTGTCTTCTGCAATTAGAGTTGTTACTGAGTATGAACGCGGGGTAATTTTCCGGCTCGGTCGTCTGGTCGGTGCAAAAGGCCCGGGTATTTTTTTCATTATCCCAATCATTGACCGCATGATTCGGATAAGTTTAAGGACAGTAACGTTTGATGTAACCCCGCAGGAAGTCATAACGCGCGACAACGTGCCTGCCAGGGTAAATGCTGTTGTATACTACAGGGTCATTGACCCTTGCAAAGCAGTAGTTGAAGTAGAGAATTATCACTATGCAACACTACAGATTTCACAGACAACACTCAGAGGGGTTCTTGGTTCCGTTGAACTTGATGGTATTCTGACACAGCGCGAAAAGGTAAATCAGGAACTTCAAAAGATAATTGACGAGCAGACAGACCCATGGGGTATAAAGGTCGGTGTAGTAGAAATAAAAGAAGTCGAAATCCCTGATTCGATGAAGAGGGCGATGGCGAGACAGGCTGAAGTGGAGCGCGAACGCCGCGCGAAAATTATTAACGCAGAAGGTGAATATCAGGCAGCAGAGAAAATTTCGATGGCAGCAGACATTATCGGAAAAAACCCAGTCTCGCTGCAACTGCGGTATCTTCAGACCTTGAGTGAAATATCTGCAGAGCACAATTCGACGATAATATTCCCATTACCAATTGATTTATTAAAAGCGTTTACTGGAAAGATCCAGACAAATTCAAAAGCATAAATTGGTATCAATCAATGGATGATTGAATTTCACGAGGTCTCTCACTATTATGAGCATGGTAAAATAGTTATCAGTCCGCTTGTTGATGTAAATTACTCATTCAAAGCAGGTTTAATATATGTAGTGTGTGGTGCAAGCGGAATTGGCAAGACGACTCTATTGCGGTTGTTTTGTCGCGATGAAATTCCAGCGGAAGGTCATATATTTTATGATGGCGAAGATATTTCAACATTCAAAAAACAACAATTACTTGCGTATCGCCGCCGGTTTGGAAAAATATTTCACACCCCATATCTTATTGACGACCGTTCTGTACTGGAGAACATAGAAATAGCAGGGATGTTGTCTGGTAAGTCACATGGAGAGATTAGAGAAAATGCAAAAAACCTGCTAGATGCGTTTGATATTAGGAAGGTTGCCAGTAGGTATCCACGAGAACTTTCTTCCAGTCAGGTACAACGTGTTTGTATTGCACGTGCGTTGATAAATAAACCGGAATGGGTAGTTGCAGATGAACCGTGGAACAACCTGGACAAAGAAAATTGCATGCTAGTTAACAGCGTATTTACGGATATGTCACTGAACGGAGCCGGACTGCTCATCACAACTGCACGTGAGGATATCTGGAAAAGTTTACCATCAGAACCGCTGCGTCTTATAGCAGGTAAAATAATCAGCAAGAAAAAATGAGCATACTATACAGTATAAAAGAGGGTTATCGAAATTTTCGTTCGCATGGTTACGCTACCGGGATATCTGTCTCAGTCGTCACTCTGATACTGGTGCTTGTCGGGTATATTGCGGTTTTTACAATAAATGTCCACGGCCTGCTTGGTATACTGCGTGGCCGGATTGGACTCGTCGTTTTTACAGAATACGGAGTGTCAAATGAAATAGCGCAGTCGATTGGCGATCAGATTTCGCGGTTGGAGAACGTTTCCGGGACTCACTGTGTCAGTCCGGAAGATGCACTAGAACAATTTAAAAAGGATGACGTGTTATCCGGGCAGATTCGAATAAACGGCTCTAACCCGCTGCCTTACTCCTACGAAGTAAAACTGAAAGACGTAACGTCTGATACCGTCAGCAAGACCGTTACGCAGATAAGGGCAATAGATTATGTGGATACGGTCCGATATGGACAGGGAGCACTGGAGCTATTGGATTCTATTGAATCTGGCACAAAAACTCTGGTTACAATCCTGGGAATTATACTTCTCGGGATTGCGCTCGTGGTTATTTCGTATACAACAGGAATTAACGCTCGTCTTGAAAGCGAAAAAGTCAGGTTCCTGACAACGCTTGGTGCATCGCGTTCATTTCACGTACTCACTTTTCTTACCGAAGGTGCACTTCAGGGTATTCTCGGCGGGCTGATTGCTTCTGGCATAGTTCTTTTCACGCTCTGGCTTGCAGGAAAAAACATCCACCTTGTTCACGTCAATCCTTTTTTGTTTATAGGGGGACTCACTATCCTTGGTCTTGTTCTCGGGCTCATAGGAGAGTCCTTGTCTGTTTGGCACTCTCCTAAACATGGTAAGGAGAGTGCAATTTCAGTAGTTTTATTGCTGCTCGTATTTATTATTGGCATACCGCATTATTGTATTGCGGATGATAGTGCCGGTATTGATGAATATAACCATAAGATAAACGAAAAACAGTCAGAACTTAAAGATATCGAGTCAAAGCTCAAAAAAAGCGAAGAAGAATCTATACGGCTTGAAAAACACGAAAAAGAAATTAATGCAAGAATCGAGCAAGTCCAGAAACAATTAGAACGTAGCACCAAACGGTTGTCCGACCTGGCAATTCAAGAGAGACAGACACGCGCAGAACTTGAACAGGTCAGTAGAAAATATTTCAAGCAACTGAATACGAATAACGAGATTGAGAAACAAATATCCTGCGACCTCAGAACGATTTACACTCGGGGTTGGTGGCAAACTGATCCAGTTCAGGAATTTGCATTATTGTGTTTCTCAAATAATATCAACCAGTATCTGGTGCATACCAAGTGGTCTGAAGCAGTTTTGATTCGAAAACAACAACTGTTAGAACAAATGCGTAAAGAGGCACAGATGCTCGCTGGTAACCGTGACGAGCTTAGCAGGCAGAAAACGCACCTTTTGAATCTTAGAAGCGAGACAGAAAAAGAGGCGCGACGTCATAGAGCGCTCATCGAGGAGAAAAAGAGCATCCTTGCCAGTGTAAATACGCAGAAGGAACAGTGTAGAATAGAGATGGAAGAACTAAAGAGTACTGCTGGAGAATTACAGCAACTGATTAACCGTTTTGAGCAACAAAAAGAATTACTCGCCAGAAAGGAAACAGTTGACTTAAGCGAATTGAAAGGAAATCTCGCATGGCCGGTGAAGGGGAAAGTAATAGGATATTATGGTAAACACCATGATTCTGACCTGGGGATCGTTATAAATAGTAATGGTATCAGGATTTCTGCAGAGCGTGGAAGCATTGTTAAAAGCGTAGCATCAGGAGAAGTGCTTTTTGCTGACGTATTCCGTAGCTATGGACAGATGGTGATAGTTCTACATGCAGGTAACTATTATTCGGTATACTCTAATTTGGGCGATACAAAAGTGAATGCTGGCGACCGTATTTCACCAGGACAGATAATAGGTAGTGTTGGAGAAGATGGTTGCCTTTATTTTGAGTTCCGCGAGAACGGGAAACCTGTAGACCCTGTCGCGTGGCTTTCACAATGAGGAGGAGGTATTATAAATGACAAGAAATCATGAGAGAAAGAGTTATTTTCGCAGAGCCGTAGTAATTGCAAGAATTCTGATAGGATTATCAGTGTGTGCGTTTGTATGGAATTCGCATAGTGTCCATGCTCAATCAAATGAAGTTTATGAGCAGATGAAGCTCATATCCGAGGTGTATTCGCATGTGGAAAAGGACTATATAGAACCGTCTGAAGCAGAAGAAATAATACGCGGTGCGTGTGAGGGCATGGTTGGTAAACTCGATGATTTTTCTCAGTTTATGCCGCCAGATACCCATAAGAGGATGAGAGAAGACACTGAGGGGGAATTTGGCGGACTTGGTATCAGGATAGGTATGCGTGACGGTATTCTTACGGTTATAACACCGTTGCCAGGCACGCCAGCTTATCGTCTTGGGATATTACCAGGAGATAAGATTGTGAAGATTGAAGGTGAATCAAGCGAAGGTATAACCCTCAACGAGGCCTTGGATAAACTTCGTGGTAAGCCTGGAACGAAGGTAACAATTTCAATTCAGAGAGAAGGAGAGAAAGAGCTACTTGACTTCACAATAACCAGGGAGAAAATTCAGATCCAGACAGTATATTCAGAAATGCTTCAGGAAAAGATTGGATATGTTCACTTAACCGAATTTAACGAACAGACACCTGGCGAATTTCAGCGTGCGTGGCAGGAACTTACCAAGCAGGGAATGGAAGCGCTGGTACTTGACCTCAGGAACAATCCAGGCGGGTTATTGACTTCTGCAGTTGAAGTATGCCGCTCTATGATTGGGGATAACCGTCTGATTGTTTACACACAGGGGCGCGATCCAAGACAAACAGTCAAATTCTTTGCAGACTCCAAACCCAAAAATTCAGTAATCCCTATGGTTGTTCTTGTCAACAAAGGGTCTGCTTCTGGTTCGGAAATTGTCGCAGGGTGCATCAAGGACTGGAAAAGGGGTGTCCTGGTTGGAGAGAAGACGTTTGGCAAAGGGTCTGTTCAGAGTGTTTTTTCGCTCTCTGGTGGTTCCGGTTTGCGTTTGACCACAGCCAGATATTACACGCCTTCCGGCACGTGCATAGACAAAATTGGTATTGAACCAAACATAGTCGTGGACGTTTCGCGTGAACTTGCAGTAAAGATAATGCAGCAGGAAGAAAAAATCTATAAAATCAGTCCGGAAGAAAAAGCAAAACAGGAAGAGGAAAAGGTAGAAGACCCGCAGCTTAAGAGAGCGCTGGATATACTAACAGCGCACCAGATATTTGCAGGAACACCGGAGGAAGCTGAAAATGCAACAAAACAGGAATAAAAAGAAAAAGACAAAAGTTGCGTTTCTGATAATTGGTTGTGCAGTAGTTATAAGTGCTGTCATATTCGTTGTTGTCAGGCAAAAACGTGACCTCACACATCTTTCGCTTAAGGTAAATGAAGTGGTCCGTTCGGAACTCGTTGATATCGGTTTTACGGATATTGACCTTGTCAGAGAATACGGGGAAGAGATGGAATATGGCAGGCACACCTGGGTTGCCGTCCACAGAATCCTTAGAGTTGACGAGAAAAAATCCATAGATGATATAGTCGAACGTCTGAAGGCTGCTATAGCCAAACTCGATATGAAGATAATTTTTTCAGGGATTCATGGTGGACAATACGTGATAAGAATAGGCAAGGATTCTATGGTGATGAATACCGTGATATTACGAGCACCAGCATTTATTTCCAGGAGAAAGGCAGCGCATCGGCTCGCTATAGTCATAGACGACGTTTCTCAACGGAGATGGGCACGTCTTACTGACCTGGATATTCCGCTCACGTTTGCAATACTTCCAGATAGACGGAGCTTTTCAGCAGCAAAAGAGCTCCGCTCGCTGGGGTACGAAATAATACTCCACCAACCTATGCAGCCGGAATCATATCCGGAAGACAACCCTGGCCCAGGCGCGATTCTTACCGGTATGAAAGACGAAGAGATTCGTATGATACTTACGCAGAATCTCACCAGTGTGCCTGGCGCCGTGGGAATAAACAACCATATGGGTTCCCGCATTATGAAAGATGCTAAAATGCTTGAAGTTATCCTTAAAGTAGTTAGAGACCGTGGATTAATATTCCTGGATTCCAGAACTTGTCCAGACAGTCCTGCAGGTGGAATAGCACGAGAACTTGGAGTTCCTTTTTTGGAAAACGAAGTATTCCTTGATAACGAGGATGATTTTGATTACATCAGGGAACGATTGGAAAAAGCAGCGTCAATTGCACTCAAACATGGGACATGCGTTGCAATTGGTCACGTGCAAAGAAAGAATATCGCTTTAGCAATTAGTTCAGTTATAGATGATTTTCGTTCGCGCGGCATAGAGTTTGTCTATCTTTCTGATATGGTGGATTTTACTACGGTTTATTCCGATTATTAAAGGGCTAAACAATGTATGTTATGGGAATTGACACGTCATGTGATGATACTTGCGTAGCTATAATAAGAGATGGTACAGAAATCTCTTCAAACGTAGTTTCGTCTCAGGTTGACGTCCACAAAGAGTGGGGCGGGGTAGTCCCTGAACTAGCTTCACGCAGTCATGCAGAGGCAATGAATGCAATCTTAGATGTTGCGCTCCAGAAATCCGGTCTCGGTTTTTCTAACATTGATGGCGTCGCTGTTACTTTTGGGCCAGGGTTACCAGGAGCTCTGAGGGTTGGAATAAATGCTGCGAGTGCAATTGCGCTTGCACTAAACAAGCCATTGATTGGTGTGAATCACGTAGAAGCACACATATTCGTAAATCTGCTTGTTGACCCGGATTTAAAACCGCCTTTTCTCGCACTTGTAATCTCAGGTGGCCATACAGAGCTTGTTTACGTATCAGAATGGGGTGATTATCGTGTTGTCGGCAGGACCAGGGATGATGCCTGCGGAGAAGCGTATGACAAAGTTGCAAAACTTATCGGGCTTGGCTATCCGGGTGGTCCTATAATAGATGAACTGGCACATAGAGGAAACCAGGGCGCGATAGAATTTCCGCATGCAAAAATGAAAGACCGTGGTCTCGATTTTTCATTCAGTGGTATAAAAACAGCGGTGCTCAATTACGTAAAAAAGAAACGAAAGGAAACTGGTGACCAGAATTGGCCAGGTCAGGAACCAGACAAAGCCGACCTTGCTGCCAGCTTTCAGCGTGCAATGGTGAATATGCTTATAGAGAATACCGTGAGGGCTGCGCGTGAGTCAAATACAAAACGTTTAGTGCTTGGTGGTGGAGTTGCATCAAACCGGGGGCTAAGAGAGAATCTGGACGAGTTGAAAGAACATCTCGGCATTGAAATTCATATACCACCTCCGGAACTGTGCACTGACAATGCAGCAATGGTCGCAGAACTTGGATGGTGGCGGTTTTCAGGACAACAATATAAACTTTCTCCAATTTCAGTCCTTGAGCTAAAAGCATACCCTAACCTGTCTCTCGACGCGAAATGAAGAAACCTACGATTGTTTGCATGTATATTGCTTTTTCCAGTGGACACAAAACTGCAAGTGATGCAATCATGAATTCCATCGGACATCTTTACCCGGAAACTAATACCGTAGGAATCGATTCCGTCGAATATGTGTTTCCGGTAATTGGCGATATGATTAGCGTGACGTATCTCGGTTTTATCCGTGCGTTGCCGCAAATATGGGAATATATGTATGATAATCCGGGCGTAGTGGAAGCAACAAAAGAATTAAGACACTTTGCGAATGCAACAAATACATGGAAAATGAAGCGGATGCTTAAAAAATATAACCCTGATGCAGTTGTCTGTACACAAGCTGCGCCCGCTCATGTTATAGCTTCGGGCAAACGCAAAAAAAAACTAGACGTTCCTCTTTTTGCCGTAGTTACTGATTATGCAGTTCATGCTTATTGGATTCAACGCGGCATTGATTATTATATCGTCGCAAACGAATACTCAAAGCGCCAACTTATAGAAAATGGGGTGCGAAAAGACAGTATTTACATTTTTGGTATCCCGATTGACAGAAAGTTCAAAAAGCACGTCGAAAAGCCAGAAGCACGTAAAAGACTCGGCCTCGATAGCGAGATAACAACAGTCCTCGTGTTAGGCGGTGGCCAGGGTTTGGGCTCAATAGAAGAAACTGTCTATATGCTTGGCCAGATACCAGATAAATTTCAGATAGTCGTGGTAACGGGCTATAACAAACGGCTTAGAAAACGGCTGGAAAAATTTTCAGAGCATTGCCCTAAACTGTTAAAACCACTCGGATACGTGCATAATATGTCAGCTGTAATGGATGCAAGTGATATGGTAGTTACGAAACCAGGCGGAGTTACCACTGCAGAATGTCTTATAAAAGGACTACCAATGGTCGTATTTGAACCAATTCCAGGTCAGGAAACCAGAAACGCAAGATATCTTATGCATCACGACGCAGCGCTCATTGCCGACGGAATTGATGGACTATATCATGTGGTTAGGCAACTCGTGAAACATCCCGGCAAGCGTGAAGAAATGAGTAAACGTGCACTCGCAATTGCGCGTCCAAATGCCAGTGAGGATATCGCAAGACTGGTAATGGAAAAAATTAAGGCCGGGAATATGTCAGACGGTAGCCGCAGGCTTTAAGCCTCTCGCAATCTGGGAATATGTCAGACAAAAGTGAACGTCTGGATGAGCGCTTGGAAATGGTCGGTACACAAATCCAGAGACGCGGCATAACCGACCCACGTGTACTTAAAGTAATGTCTGAAGTTCCGCGTCATTTATTCGTACCTATACAGTTCTCAAAAGAAGCATATAGTGACTGGCCACTTCCTGTAGGTGAAGGCCAGACCATATCGCAGCCGTACATCGTTGCGCTTATGACCGAGCTTATGAAACTCACTGGAAATGAAAAAGTGCTTGAAGTTGGAACCGGCTCAGGATATCAGGCAGCCGTGCTCTCGCGTCTGGCTAAAGAAGTATATACCATAGAACGTCACGAGCAACTTGCAAACCGTGCGAATGAAGTGCTTGCCGACATAGGATGTTCAAACGTCCATGTGATGGTAGGTGATGGTACTGAGGGCTGGCCTCTAAGAGCACCATTTGACGCGATAATGGTAACTGCTGCAACAGAGGGAATTCCCCAGCCATTGAAGGACCAGCTGAAGGAAGGAGGCAGAATTGTTGCTCCACTCGGCGGTGCATTTAGCCAAACGCTTACAGTGCTGGAACGCAAGCACAAAAAGTGGATTGAAAAACCAATTTGCGGATGCGTATTTGTCCCGCTTATCTCAGGGGAATAGGAACCTGACACTTCGTGGCAGAATGCTCAAAGTCTATGATTGAATCTTGGTATCATATTCTATATACTTTTCTTTTTGCTATGACTCCGATAGCCGAATTACGCGGTTCTATCCCCCTGGCAATAAGTGTGTTTCGTCTCCCGGTTGCATATGCGTTTATCGCATCCGTTCTTGGGAATCTCGTTCCGGTTATCCCTATTTTACTTGGTCTGGAATGGCTGACGCGGTTACTGGAAAAACACTGGAAATTTGGACGGCAATTACTTGAAAAAATACTTAATCGTAGTAAAAAACATTCAGATATTGTAAGGAAGTATGGCTTCTGGGGACTCATTATTCTGGTTGCCATTCCTCTTCCCGGGACCGGCGCATGGACTGGTTCATTTATTGCTTTTCTTCTTGGTCTGGACAGGCGCTGCGCTTTTATGGCAATCGCTTGGGGAGTTCTAATCGCCGGGGTAATTGTCACTCTGGCGACGCTCGGCATTATAGGTGTTGTTAGAGTCACTGGATAGATTTGCTCTCATTTAATTCGGGGCGTGGCTCAGTTGGTAGAGCGCATGGTTCGGGACCATGAGGTCGGCGGTCCGAGTCCGCCCGCCCCGACCAGATTAGACATTTTGACGTAAGAGCAGTATTTGTTTGCTTGTTCTGTCCTGCCACAGCGGGACTCTGCTCACAGAAACCCTTGTATTTCGGCACTAAATCAAAGGGGCGGACAAAATCAAAAATTACTTTCCTGTCCAGCAGACGACGGTTCGTTCCAATTTTTTTCACAAAAGTTTTTATTTCATAAAAATCTTCTGACGAAGCAAGTTTTTCGGCGTGGTGAGCGGTTTTTATCCATTCCCGCAATGGTTCGTTCCAATTGTTTCCCTTTCGCCCAAAATCTGCCTTTTTCTGTAAAAGTTCTGTTTTTGTTTTAATCAGCTCGTCCTTTTTAACAAGATAAACCTCTTTATCGATAATGCCGTCAAGAAAAGCATTTACTAATCTGTCAAGTTTTATTTTCGCCTCTTTAATTCCTACCTCAAGATTTTGGGCGAAAGATTGCGAAGCATGGACTTGCTCTTTTTCCCATATATCAACCTGAGCAAGCATTTTCTCTGCCCATGCTTTGCAAAGAGCGACTTTTTGAAGCATATCTTTAAGTTGGATAGCAAGTAAATCCTCTCTCAAATATCTTTGACTGCAAGAGCCAAGCCGTTTAGTGCAGCGATAATATCTATAAGTTCCACCATTTCCATGAACATATTGAGCAGTTATCGCCGCTCCACACTCACCACACCTCAGGAGCCCTACAAAAGGGAAATTATGGCTCTTTTTGCTTTTTCTCGGCTTGGCTCTGTCCTTTAGAACTTTCTGCACTGCTTCAAAAGTCGCTCTGGAAACAATTGGTTCAAATTTACCTTCATAAGTTTCACCGTTATGTACGATTATACCGAGATAAACTGGATTAGTTAACATCCCCTGAAGTGTGGCTTTGCAAAGTTTTGTTCCGTTCTTGCTCACCACGCCCCAAAAACTCAGGCGGTTTCCCAAACTCTCTAGTGTATGTTTACCTTGAGCAAATTCTTCAAATGCTTTCTTAACAATTATGGTTTTTACGGTGTCTGGCTCTATATTCCTTGTTTTAGGATTATTTATATATCCAAACGGAGCTAATCCCGGCCATTCACCACGCCTGAGTTTTTGGCGAATCCCACGCTTTACATTTTCAGACAAATTATCTGAATAATATTTAGATTGGCCAAAGGCGACCTGTAGCATAAAGAGTCCTTGGGGTGTTGGCTCAAACCAGAAGGTAGGGAAGCGCAAAGAAACCAGTTTGTCTATATCAATAAGATAAATTATCTGTCCACCATCTACACTGTTTCGAGCAAGCCGGTCTGGATGCCAGGCTAAAAGCCCTAATGGTTCCTTGTTTTCCTTTATTCTTTCCATCATCTTATTAAAAACTTCTCTGCCTGGTTTCTTTGCGCCTTTACTTTCTATAAACTTTTCTGTTACCTCTAAATTTTCTCTTTTAGCATACTCCGCCAACTCCACAAGTTGGGCTTCAATAGACATTACTTGTCTTTCTTCATCTTCGGTTGATTTTCTGGCATAGAGAAAGTATCTTGTCTTCATAGTTTCACCTCTTAATTGTTAGTCTCCTTTGGCCTTCCCGATTTCGTCGGGATGTAAAGCGTGGGATTAAAAAACTTGCTTCGTCTTTTGTCCATCCCTTTGATTTAGTGCCGAAATACAAGGGTTTCTGTGAGCAGAGTCCCGCTGTGGCAGGACAGAACAAGCAAACAAATACTGCTCTTACGTCAAAATGTCT
>Ga0066636_10000176_pt1 | contig 32231 bp, 26 predicted proteins | sample CryGeyCG2014_080_2_FD_62736 | JGI IMG/M metagenome (GOLD analysis project Ga0066636, IMG submission 62736) | Groundwater microbial communities from aquifer - Crystal Geyser CG07_land_8/20/14_0.80 | ecosystem: Environmental > Aquatic > Deep subsurface > Groundwater | place: USA: Utah: Grand...
CTCAAGGGTTATATAATTTTGGGCTGGAATAGCAGACGTCTGATGACAAGTCAACGACCGGAACGACTTGCATTTTGCGCAGACAGCAACATGTTGTAGGGAAGCAGAAGGGTTGACACAAAAAAAGATCCAAGCTAATTTTATTCCTCAATACTGTGACCATCGAACGAATTGGGGGGATTTTGCTATGCCGATTTATGAATTTTTCTGTAAACAGTGTAACACCATTTTCAATTTCTATTCCAAAACCGTCAATATCTCCAAGAAGCCCAATTGCCCCAAATGCAAAGATCAGAAGCTGACACGCCAAATATCGCGCTTTGCTTTTACCGGAAAGGCAAAGGAACCCGGGGATATGGACAATTTGCCCTTTGACGAGTCCAAGATGGAACAGGCCATGAACATGTTGGCCGGGCAGGCGGATAAAATCGATGAGAATGATCCGAAGCAGGCGGCAAATCTCATGCGCAAGCTCACGAATATGACCGGCATGCAGTTGAGCCCCAAAATGCAGGAGGCGTTGACTCGTATGGAGAAAGGGGAGGACCCCGAACAAGTGGAGGCCGAGATGGGGGATCTTTTGGGAGAAGAGGATCCATTTCTCATGCCCGAGAAAAAGGGTAAGGCCGGTGCAATGAGAAGGATGGTTCCCAAAAGGGATGAAACCCTATACGACCTGTAACCGTTAAAACAGAGAAGGATGGAGTCATGGCAAGACCGGGAATCGACAAAATGGTTTTAAACCGCATTGAGGTGCGCCGGGGAGACATCACTCGTCTGGGAGTAGATGCCATCGTGAATGCAGCCAATACCACCCTTTTGGGTGGAGGTGGTGTAGATGGCGCCATTCATCGTGCAGCCGGTCCGGGGCTTCTAACTGAATGCAGGACCCTGGGCGGATGTCCCACCGGAGAGGCTCGAATCACCAAGGGATATAACCTGCCGGCCCGGCATGTCATCCACACAGTGGGCCCTGTGTATCGCGGGAGGGCGCAGGACGCAACCCTTCTTTCCCGATGTTATGCCGGCAGTCTGAAGTTGGCCAACGAAAACGGCATTTCTTCCATCGCATTTCCGGCCATCAGCTGCGGGGCATACGGGTACCCCATCGAAGATGCCTGTAAAATCGCCATGGATACGACTTGTGAACATCTCGGGAAGCACCCCGGCATCAAACAGGTCATTTTTATTCTGTTTTCCCAAGACGATACCAAGGTGTACCATAACTATTTAAAATTCATTGGAAATTAAATATGATGAAATCGTAAAAACTCAAAATTGGGATGGCAAAGTAAAAAGCTTCAGATGCAAGGCGCGCAAATCCTGAAAAATGAGGCGTACTTATAGGTACGCCGCAATAATTTACCCGGTTGAATCCTGCAAAGCAGGGCCGCAAAGCGGCATTCAACCGGGCAGGGGATGCAGCGTAATGCAGCAGATGGACTTTTTACGAAGCCATCAAATATGATTTTTTCCAGTTCCCATTATGAAGATAATTCCGTTGACAAACCCGGGTTTCGTGTCTAGTTTACCTATACTTGGCTATAACGGCCTATAAAAGGTTTTTTATAAAATTCAGGTATTAGGCATTAAAAAGGAGGATTATTATGATAGAGGTCACAGAAGCGGCAACCCGCCAGATTGCCGAATATTTCAAGGGGAAATCGGTTTCCCCCATCAGGATCTTTTTATACGAAGGCGGTTGAGGCGGGCCGTCACTAGCGATGGCTCTGGATGAGCCGAAAGATGCAGACGATGTTTATGAAATCGATGGATTCAAATACCTGGTAAACAAAGATTTCATAGAAAAAGCCAAGTCGATCAAGGTGGATTTTCAGGAAGTTGGATTCAAACTAACCTCAAATCTTCGGTTGGATTCCGGTTGCGGCGGAAGTTGTTCATCGAGTTCCTGCGGACATTAATCAATCGATCTTATCACTGGGGGCAGCATGAGTGAGTGCTGCCCCTGTTTCATTTTCATCCGATCACCGACCTGATTTGCTCATCGGTTTGTAAAAATTTCACGAAATTCGCAAAAAAAATCGACGATTTGCTAAGAGGGGCCTATGCATGTTTTCATTGCAGGGGGGACCGGATTCATCGGGAAATGCCTCACGAAGAAGCTTTTGGAACAAGGGAATCACGTTACGGCAACGGGAACCCGTTCCAATTTTATGCTGGAAGCGCACCCCCGTTTGAGTTACGTACAAGCCGACATGACTCGGAAAGGCCGGTGGCAGGAATCCCTGGCGGAAGCCGATGCGGTAGTCAACCTGGTGGGGAAGACCATTTTTGGTCGGTGGACCAAAGCCTATAAGACGCAGATTCGTGAATCCCGTATCCTGACAACTCACAATATCGTCGAGAGCCTGGAATCGTCCCGTCAAGGCCTTTTGATCAACGCCTCGGCGGTCGGTTTTTACGGGAGTCGGGGCGATACCATCCTGGACGAGGATGCACCGCCCGGCTCTGGTTTTTTAGGCGAAGTGGGCATGGATTGGGAGTCAGCGGCTTTGGAAGGGGAAAAGAAAGGCATAAGGGTCGTCTGCGCGCGTTTTGGGATCGTCTTGGGGGAAGAAGGCGGTGCCGTGAATAAGATGCTGACCCCCTTTAAATTTTTCATCGGAGGGCCCTTGGGAAACGGGGAACAGTGGTTCTCATGGATTCATATCGATGATTTGTGCGCCGCGATGATCTGGGTGACCGAAAATCCGGAATTAAAGGGCCCCGTCAATTTCTGTGCCCCGAATCCGGTTCGCAACAAAGAGATGACAAAGATCATCGGACGCATCCTGGGTCGACCCACCTTCATACCTACGCCTGCTTTCGCCATCCGAATGGTGATGGGAGAATTGGCTTCCGCTTTACTTTCCAGCCAGCGATGTGTTCCCAAAAAACTCGTTTCGGCGGATTTTCAATATACATACCCGGATATCGAATCGGCTTTCCGGGAAATTCTGCAAAAATAGGAACCCGACAATGTGGGGTTATCTGTTTGCGATCCTCGGATTTGCCATCGCGTTGATCCTGTTGTGGTTGGCTTTGTCGAGAAGGGAAAAGTCAAAAGAAAAAGTCGCGACCTATACCTGTTCCCATTGTGGAGAGTGCGATTGCATCTGCCAAAAAGACCGGTCGTGATGAAACGAGATTCAAAAGGAGAAATGATGTTTGACTTCATCAAAATCGTCAAGGAACGTAGAAGTGTTCGGAAATATGAGGAGAAAGACATCCCGGAAGAAACCCTGGATCAGGTGTTGGAATCCGTCCTGTGGGCGCCATCCTGGGCCAATACCCAATGCTGGGAAGTGGTGGTGGTGAAAGATCCCGACGTCAAGGAAAAGCTCCAGGCCACCCTCCCTGAAAAGGGAAATCCGGCAAGAAGCGCCATGGTCCATGCCCCGGTCGTTCTGGCGTTATGCGCGAAACTGAAGAGTTCGGGATACGACAAGGATCAAGTCACCACCAAATTCGGGGATTGGTTCATGTTCGATCTCGGCATCGTCGCCCAGACGCTGTGTCTGACCGCCCATAGCCATGGACTGGGAACGGTGATCGTAGGCCTCTTCGATCACGATCGGGGGAAAGCGATCCTGGGGGTTCCCCAGGGGTATGAACTGGTGACCTATATCCCGATTGGCTATCCGGCTAAAAAAACGGAAGCCCCCAAACGCCGGGAAAAGGAAGAGTTCATTCATCTGAACCGGTTCGGAGGCCGGTGATCGACTATATGAATCAGAGGATCCCATTCTAGAAAACCGTGTAAGTCAATAATTACGCATCGTTTTTTCGCATGAAAAACGGCTCAAGAGGCGCCGATATCGAAAGGATCCGAATTGCCCTTTTATCCTGGTATCAGGCCTGCCGCAGGGATCTTCCCTGGAGAAAAACCAAGGATCCTTACCGGATCTGGGTGTCGGAGGTGATGCTCCAGCAGACCCAGGTCGTCACCGTCATTCCCTATTACGAAGCCTTCATTCGGGAATTTCCGGATATTAAAAGCTTGGCCGGGGCCGACTTGCAGGAGGTGCTCAAGGTCTGGGAGGGGCTGGGTTACTATGCCCGGGCGCGTAATCTGCATCGGGCGGCAAAGATGATTTTGGCCGATCATGACGGGCAAGTCCCATCAGAGCCGAAAGTGCTTTCAAGCCTGCCTGGAATCGGAAAATACATCGCTGCCGCCCTCATGAGCATCGCATTCGGACATCCCCATGCCGTTGTGGATGGAAACGTCAAACGGCTCCTTTCCCGTCTGTTCATGTTGGCTGATACGGTGAATGTTTCAGGGTCAAACGCCCTGTTTGAAAGCCGTGCAAAACGCTTGTTGGATCCCGCCCATCCCGGGGATTTCAACCAGGCTGTCATGGAGCTCGGGGCGCAGATCTGTAGGCCGAGAAATCCGGAATGCTTTTCATGTCCTTTGAAGCCCTTTTGCAAGGCGCTGGCACGGCGGCAGGTGAGCGCATACCCGAAACGTCTCAAACGTTCCAAGGTTCCCCTGTATGCGGTCGCCATCGGTGTGGTTTTTCACAAGGGGCGAGTCTTGATTCTCCGGAGAAAAGACGACGGTTTGCTGGGAGGGCTGTGGGAATTTCCCGGGGGCAAGATCCGGACGGATGAAACCCCCGAGAAGGCCTGCCTTCGGGAGATCCGGGAGGAAGTCGACCTTTCTGTCGGGCTTGAAAAACACCTCACCCGGATTCGGCACGGATATACGCATTTCAAAATTGTGGCCGATGTCTTTATTTGCCGGTATCTCAGTGGAAGGGTGCACCGGAAAGAGTCCACCGCACATCGCTGGGTTCGGATCCGGGATCTTAACCGATATCCCTTCCCGAAAGCCAACCGGAAATTCATCCCCATACTCAAAGACATACCCATTTGATGGCTTCGTAAAAAGTCGTCACCCCGTTGAAAAACGGGGTCCAGGGGTTTAATAAGTTCCTGAAAACACCGGATTCCGTCTTTCGCCGGAATGACGGAAAGAGAGCATTTTCGACTTTTTACGAGACCATCTCATTTGATACACGAAAACCTATGAACCCGATGTATCCGGATGTTTCATGATATATTCCGGCGGCTTTCATTTCGGCAGTGAATTTTTCATACCTAAATTGATCGTTTCCAATTTGGCAAAGAAATCATTATATAAATATTTTTGTGTTAGAAAAGATTTGGCCGCTTTCAATCGTTTACCCAATGGGTGCCTCGCAAAAAAAACCTTTTGCCAAATTGGAAACCCTTCGGGATTTCCGATTTCACCGCATCTGCTGCGTTGCCGAAAGCTCGACGTACGACATGTACGCCTTCGCTTCCGGACGCCTTGCATCCGCGGCAAATTCGAAAATCGCTCAATTTAGGTCATTTTTATTTTCCTATTTGATAGTTATTTGATAAATTGTTTTACAAATGCTGGAAATTTTCAATTGAAACACTGAAAAGGAGGCAAAATGGCAATGGGTCACGGCGACAATTTGGAGGCACTGACTCGATTTGCAACCGAATTGATTCATCAACTGGGGGATGAAGCCCTCTCTTTTTATGGAAATCGGAGGATTCACCTGAAGTTTGACGACGAACTGGTCACCCAGGCGGAAATTCGTCTGGTGAACTTATTCGAAACGCAGATCCGGGACCGATTTCCCGCCCATCAGGTTTACAAGAATAACCAGCAAATCGAAGCCTACACTCATGGGGCGGAAAAGTTCCTGTGGGTGTTTGATGCCATAGACGGAGTCGCCAATTTCCAGGCCGGGATTCCCATCTGGGGGATGTCCATTGCCATCCTTGAAAATTACTGGCCGATTTTCGGGGCGTTTTATATGCCGGCCACCGGCGATCTGTTTCATGCAGTGGGAGGACAAAAAGCATACCTAGGGGAAAAGGAGATTCGGATATCGGAGCAGGAATCACTGAATAATGAAAGCCTCCTGTTGATCTATTCCCGCTTCCACCAGAGATACCGATCCGGATTCCCCGGAAAAATCCGGAGCCTTGGGTGTACTTCCGCCCATATTTGTTATGTGGCCATGGGATCGGCGGAAGGGGCCATTGTTTTAAATGAATCGTATCAGGACTTGGCCGCAGTCGGGGTCATCATCGAGGCGGCGGGCGGCAAAATTTACCAAATGGATGGAAACGCATTCCATCTCAACGATCATGTGGGGCAGGGCAAAGTGGACGCACCGCTTTTGGCGGTTTCTCCGGAAAATCTGAACTCGGTGTTGGAGTATCTCCGGGAAACAGCGTGAACCCGGCTTTTAAAGGGAGGGAAGACCAGCTTCAGGGATAAACCTCTGGAGTGCCTGACGTTCATTGGTCTGGATTGGGCGCCAGTCGATGGAATAAAATGTTTGGGCTCCGAAAAACTGTTTCGGCCGAAATATGGCTACCCTCACGACATGAGGGACATCTCCGCACTCTTCGATCCAGAGCACCTTTTTAGTCTCAAGATCGAAATCCCGCAGGATTCTGGCTCCGAGGGAATTGGCACAATCGGATGGAAAGACGCTACCCGGGTTTCGGGCCACATGCACGATGACGGGCCTGAGATGTCGCAAATCCGGGGTGTCCGAGGACAGATCGATGATGCGAATCCGCCAGGAAGGCCCCATGTCTTTGGACCGCCGAGTCGTTTTCTTGGTGTATTTTCCCAAGCGATAAGTGCCGTCGAATAGGATCATCAGAAAAAAAGTAGCAGATACCTTTCGAGAATGCAAAAAAAGAATGGACACCCGCTGATCAGCGTAATCATCCCGACGTATAACCGGGGATGGATCCTGAAAGAGGCCGTGGATAGCGTTATCGGCCAGGATTTTGACGATTTCGAACTCATCATCATTGATGACGGTTCCACGGATGAAACCGGTCAAATCCTGGATGCGTTCGGCTCTCGCATCCGGGCATACTTTCAACCCAATCGGGGGGTCAGTGCCGCCCGGAATTCCGGGATTCAAAAAGCCGCTGGGCGGTATGTCGCGTTTCTGGATTCGGACGACTTGTGGCTTCCGGGAAAGCTTTCGGCCCAAGTCGCTTTTTTCTCGTCGAATCCGGATGCACGGGTATGCCAGACCGATGAGATCTGGATCCGCCGGGGGATCCGCGTGAATCCCAAAAGATATCATCTCAAATCGTCGGACAACCTGTTTTCAAGATCTCTTGAGCGATGTATGGTAAGCCCCTCGGCCGCTATGATGCAACGGTCTCTTTTCGGTGAGGTGGGGCTTTTCGACGAAGGCCTTCCCGCCTGCGAGGATTACGATCTTTGGCTTCGGATCAGTTGCCGGTGCACCGTTGCCTTGATTCCAAAACCGCTGGCCGTCAAACGCGGAGGACACACTGATCAGCTTTCCCGAGCGACCGGCCTGGATCGGTTTCGCATTCGCGCGCTGGTCAAAATTATTGAAGCCGGTATACTTTCTGAATCTCAAAAGCGGGCGGCTGTAGATATGCTCCAGAAAAAATGTATGGTCTATGCCGCCGGGTGTCTAAAGCGGGGACGGCATACGGAATACGGTCGGTACATGAATATGGCAAACCGTTTTTCAACGGATATCGGAAACCAAGCCCATGTTAAACCCCGAAAATAATAGCCTCTGAATTTTCCCTTAAACCGATTTAGAAAAGGAGTAAAAACAAATGAAAAGAATGAAAAATGCTTTCGGCATTGCAGGCTTTCTTCTTCTGGTTTCATGCGCCACGATCCCTCATCTCCATTTAACTTATCGGCTGCCGATAGAAGGGAAAACTCTGGCAGGGAAAAAAGTTTTTATAAGAGCCGAAGACATACGAAATGAGAAGCAGACTTTTGGAAAAGGAGCCCGGCAAAAGTTTGAAAAGACATCGGAGGATATTGCACTCTCCGTTGCCAAGGGAGCGGCGGAAGGGATTAAAAAGGGGATATATGATGCTCCGACTCTCCTGAAAGAAGCCATGGAAAGCCGATTGAGAAATGAAGGAATTCAGGTGGTTCCGGAAGGGGAGACCTCTGTCGGGATTTCCCTTGTGCTGAGGTCCTTTTTACTGGATCGTTTGGACCGAAAATGGCGGGTATCCCTGGCATATGACGCCCGTTTGATGAAGGACGGTAAAGAGTTATCCAACGAAATCATCAGCGGTGAAGCGGAGCGTTTTGAGCTTATCGGAAAAGAACAGGCAGAAGTCGTTCTTGGGGAGCTTTTAACTGAAGTGGTCAACCGACTCGATCTGGTAAAGTTATTTCAAAAAATCAATTAGAGGCAAAAAGCCGGCATCATCGGATATGGGCCCCGTTTAACTGAACTGATAAGAAGTCGCCTTTTTGTGGAAAGGCATCGGATGATTGACACCTCATTATAGGAGCGGTTTCGCTTTTGTTTATCCTCCATCCGGTGCTTCTTTCAATCGGTTTGACGCTTACGACAGGCATTATGGCCGGTTCCCTGGCATCACAGTTTATAGTTCCATTTACCCTGCACCGGCAAGGATTTTACACCTACGCTGATCCGGCATTGGGGAAGCCCGGATTTATAGAGGGGGAAAAGCCTTTGTAAAATAATGGCTGACATCGCCAAACAGGTGTTGATGGGGGAATACTTATCTGTTATATTACAATTACTGCCGAAAAGTCCCGCATAAGTTATTCCGGAGCTGTGTATCGGTATCATGCCATGACAAAGACAAGTGAGCACATGTTTTAGAACCTGAAAAAGCTTTTTCATATGGAGAGATCGGTCGATAAAGGTAAAATATTTGCGGTTGGGGATATCCACGGCTGTTATGAAAAACTGATAAGCCTGATGGACAGGCTGCCGTACGACCGGCATGACGATATGCTCATCTTTATGGGCGACTACATAAACCGCGGACCTCAATCAAGAGAAGTCATAGATTATCTTCTCGAACTTAAGCGGCGGTGCAAAAAGGTGCTTTTTCTCAAGGGTAACCACGAGCATGTCCTTTTGCAGTATGCCCGAACAAAAGATCAGGAATACCTTTGGCTCTTACGCGCAATGGATGTTGAGCCGACCCTGAAGAGCTACTCCAACGCTGATTTTCAGACACTGTCCAATCTGAGCTTTTTGCCAGCCGCTCACCGAGATTTCATAGATGGACTGCTTCCATACTATCGAACAGGAGACTATCTCTTCATTCATGCCGGTGTGATTCCCGGTGAGGATCCTGATAAATGCTCACTCGACCGGCTGCTTACCGTGCGGGACACATTTCTTGAGTGTGAACCGGAAAAGGGTGTCACGGTTGTGTTCGGGCATACTCCATTTGAAATGCCTTTTGTTGCTCCGGGCAGAATCGGAATCGACACAGGGGCAGCTCATGGAAACATGCTGACAGCGGTTATGCTTCCTGATCCTACTTTTTATCATTCCTGAGCTGTTTTGCTTTGATTCTGTTTCGGATTAATGCCTTCGAGAGTGTAATTTTCGTCAAGAAAGGCTCGTGCAAGGAGCTGTGGTGATTCGTCGTCATGCATCATTGCATCCATGAGGCGGCTGAAGCCAAGGAGCCGTCCCAGCATTACAAGTCTTTCTTCCACAGAGCTTTGCAACATTTCCATGATTGTTCCTGTTACCAGATCCCCCCTGCGATCCGTGAAAAAATCTTGAACTTCAAGAACTTCGGCTATAAACTTGGCACGCCGCTCTCTTTGGACCTGTGATGTTCCGCCTCCCTTGAACCGGAAACGGATATAATTGTCCTTCGGATTCCAGCCGCACACCGTGTCAATCATGGTAAAATGAAATTCCAGACGGGCGTTCAGATTCAGGTAGTCTTTGGCGATCAGCGCATAGTTGCAGTTTCCGGCCGGACGGAGGCTGCGCCCGTCTGTAAGGCTTCTGCCAAACAGTCCTGAAAGAATTGGAGCTGGTGGCGGAACATTCCAGCGGAGTCCGGGTGTAGTGGCTCCTTTCCACAATGCAAGCAAGGGTATGGATAGAATCTCTTCCGGATTGATCTTCATGTTATGCCGGCCCGGTGTAAGTCCTCCTCCCATATCGATGATCAGAAAATGAAAATTGATTTGCCCGTCCAGCCGGTGAATAAATTTTTCTGCCTCCTCCATGACTTCGTCTCCTGCTTCGAACATTGTCATAACGGCCATCTCATGGACGTAGCGGATAAGGTCATGAAGCGACCGGCATTCCCATTTTGAAAAAGCAGGCCCATAGGCGTCGGTCAGGTTTAGACGAACAATCAACTCCCGCAAATGTTGTAATTGAGGTGGATCGAAAAGAACCTCTTCTTCAGATATTTCCAGGGATGGGATTGATGCCTTTGTTTCTTGCAGACCATTCAAGGCCTCTTGGGGCGCCTTCAATATTGTGCTCCGATCGGCGTCCAGAACAACCCACTGATCATTTTCAAGGATACGGGTAGCCTTTCCTGTGCGGGTCAGCATGGGGATGCCGTATTCTCTGGCCACATTGGATAGATGATCGGCAGGATTACCTTTATCCACAACAATACCACTAAAATAATGCATAATACGGGCAGCCTCAACAAGGCTTTGATCAAGGACGGCTATGACAGGCCCGGATTCGAGTCCTTCAAGGTCCTTCGATGAATGAATAATTTTTGTTTTTCCGATACTCCTCCCTGAAGAGGACGCGACCCCTCCCTGGAAAAGAATTTCTCCCTGTGCAGTTTCCGCCGCCCCGGATCTTTTAAGGCATAGCTTAAAGGGACGGGATTGCAGAATGTAAATCATCCCTTCTTCAGTCAGAGCCCATTCTATGTCCTGCGGTTTCCCCGCGAAGCTTTCAATTATGAGTCCCAAGTCTGCTAAACGATGGATTTCTTCACCGGAAAGCAAAGGCTTAAATCTTTCTTCAGGCGGGACTTCCTCCCTGTGTACGCCGCCTCCCGGAGAGCATACTTCCTTGAAGGCTTTCTCAACGATTTCGGCCGGAATATCGGTTTCTTTTTCCGAACGCGGCGGGTGATAAAGGTCTGCAGGCACCTCACCGCCGACGGCCAGACTCCCGAGTCCTGCAACCGCGCTCACAAGCATTCGCTCACTTTCCCGAGCGGCGGGATTGACCGTGAAAAGGACTCCGCCAGTTCTGGCCTTTATAATGATCTGGCATAAAACAGCCATATCAAAATCGGTCAACGGGAGGCCGGCATGGAATCTGTAAATTATACTCCTTGCATTGAAATTGCTTGCCAGAACTTCTTTGAAAGCCTCAATCAGGCTTTCAAAGGAGGTAACATTTAAAACGGTTTTGAACTGCCCGGCGAAGGAATGTGCAGCCTGATCTTCTACACCGGCACTGCTGCGGACAGAGATGGATTCATTTTGAGGTCCGACCAGTTTAATATATGCGCTCCTGAAGGCATTCTCCAGCTCGATTGTTAATTTTCCGGAAAGGATCATTTCACGGATTTCCCTGACAATCTCCTCAAGCTCTCTGAGAAAATGTTCATCGACCTCAAGCTTGCGGAGACGCTGGCGGACAGGTTTTTCAAGGTCATTTGCTCGAAGAAACTCCTGACAGGCTCTGACTGTGATTACGAAGCCGTTCGGAACAGGTATGGAAATATTTCTTAAATCGGACAGAGATGCAGCCTTGCCTCCAACCATTTTTTTCGTATCTTGCATGATTTCGTCGAGAAACAGGCAATAAGGGCCTTCGCCGGATTTCCGGGATATCTCAGGAAGCTCCTTCCGGATAGATTCGCTGAGCATTTTGTGCAATTTATAGAGCTGAATATATTTATTGTCGGAAAGACGGTTAAGACCGTCAACAAGCTCGTAGCTTATTCCGATAAGCTCGTCCGTCTCATTTCCCAAATCCTGCCAAAACCTGTTCTTCCTTTTAAGTCTTAAATCGATTTCATTCAGTATTTTCAGCGCCCGGTCATTATTTATCAGAAGAATGCGAAAAGTGTGGTAACGAATTTTCAGACCGCGAATGATTTCCTCTGCTCTCTCAAGCTTTATGGCCCGGTATTTTCCCCAATATTTTCTGATCAATCCCAACATATCAGGCCTTATTCATTGATTCTATCTGCATGATTGTGTTCCCGGTTCTTTCAGCAAATATCCTTATAAACTCTTCAACATCATTTTCAGACTCCATTCTGATATCGAGCTGGCGGGTGAAACCGGTCAATTCACCGAGGCTGACCAAAGCAGATTCCATATGTGAGCGGTCGGCTATTTTAAGCTTGCCGATCACCATGTCCCCTTCGACGGTTACTTTAAAATCCATATTTTCCAGAATAACAGCAATAAGTTCCGCCCGGCGCCGGCGCCTCTCCTCATAGGCAAATCCGCCTACAAAGCGAAAGTAAATAAAGTCCTTATTCTGATTCTCGGAAAGGTAGGCATTAATAACATTGAAATGGTAACCGAGACGCAGTGTCAGATTAAGATAATTTTCTGCCACAATTGCCAGATTTTGCCCTGAATATTCAGGTTGATTGGTGAGAGCGGCATAGGTCCTGTCCATGCCTGAAAATATTTCCCGAAGGCCGATCGAGCTGGGCCGATTGTCCCACATTTCTTCCATTGTAATGCCCCGTAAAAAGGCTTTAAACGGCACGCAGGTTATGTCGCCGCTATGCAGCATTTCTCCCATTGAACCGGAGATACCGTTTCCGATATCCAATACCCGGATATCAATTGGGATGTTGAGGTCCAGTCGCCGGGTTCTTATCCCTTTAAGTTCCTTGTGTCTTGATTTGATATTTAACAGCTCCTCAACCGCCATCTCGTGGGCGAAATGGATGATGTCGTGGAAGGTTCGGCAATTTCCTGATTTGAAATCGGGAGAATCGGGATTAGTCAGGTTCAAAGGTATAATCCAGCGAAGCAACTGACGCAGTGTAATATATTCAGGGTCAGTCGGATAGAGTTCAATACCGGATGAGCGGTATCGGACAAGAAGTTCTAGAATTCCATGATAAATTTTACAGTCTCCTGCATCCATAGTGACCACCATTCCTTCCTTCAAAAGCTCCAGAGCGTGTCCGGCGCCGACAATGGATGGGATGCGGATTTCCCTGGCAATGGCCGCCCGATGTCCGACCGGGGATCCGGTTTCTGTGATAAGACCTGCCGCACGGCGAAGTATCGGACTGAGACGCGGACTTGCTTTGGATGCAACTGCTATCGCACCCAGTGGAAAGGAATCACTGTTGCAGTCTTCCGTAACATGCACAATCCGGCCCGTGGCAACTCCTGTTTGTGCAGTTTCCCCTCCCTTCATCAAAATTACGGCTTTCCCAAGTTGTTCATTCAATGCATCTAATGAGATATCGTCATAGGGGGGGGCAGAAAAGGGTTCAGCCCTCATGATAATTATCCGGCCTGTCTCTTCTTCCGCCCAATAGACTTTCTGGGGTTTACCGAATGTGCGCTCAACAGCCATTGCCGACTCTACTAAGGATATGAGACTTTCTTTGCTGATCATGGAAGAGCCACGGCGCAGACCCCCGGGCATAACCGATAGGCTCTTTTTGCGGTCAGGCAGCATTTCGCTTGCCGCTTTCGGACGTATAAACGATTCAACAGGATCAAACGGGTAAAATCTTTGCACCATGAAAGATTCCGCATTCTCTACGGAATTAACGGATTCTGAAAATGATTCTTCTGCGGTGACTGTTACTCTGGCCATCTGCTGATGTGCGTGCAGCGGATCCAGTGTGTGAACTGTTCCGGAAATTCTTGGACGGACCATTCTATGAATGGCCACAGCAATTGATATATCTTTTTTCTGAATTTCACCGGGATGGTTTTCCGTCATTTTTGCCATACAATCCGCTATGCTCTGCCTATACGCTTCAATAATATGGGCCTGGGAAACATTATAAATAGTTGCACAGTGCCCCAATCCCTCTTTCTCGATAATTTCGGCTGTAACCGCCAGCAAAGCATTTTTTCCGATTTTCTCTGATAAGCTCCGTGTTTCATTTGATATAGCCAGCTCCAGTTCCTTCCGGATCTCGGCATCCTTTAAAATGGCTGTTATCTGATTGCGTTTTTTGGAAGACCACGGTTCAGATGCAATCCGTTCTATTTTGTTATGAAGATCATTATCATGCATGAATATATCTACGCCGGCAGTAGTAACAGCGAAGCCTTCCGGAGTATTAACGCCCGTATGATGACCCAGTTCAGCCAAGCCTGTACTAACTTGTCCTACAAGAGGTTTCATTTCCATGCGGATTGCCGAATAGGGCAGAGTGAGACTGTCGGCATACGGGCCCAATCCACCTGCTAGAATATCTTCGAGGTATCCCTTTATGGCCTGAAAATTGTCAAAGAGGTCGGAAAACCTGTTTTCCGTCATAGCATTAAGGCTGTAAACAACCTGGTAAACCAAAGTACTCACTTCGCTTACAGAACTTTCCAGGAAGGCTTTATCGAAGATATACTCACCTCCCAGCATGCGTTCCATCACAACCATTTTTTCAATGATTTTTGTGTTCACATCCAGGATCATCTGGAATTTCGAAAATAAAGACCTGATTATCTCAGGGCTTTCCGGTCCTTGACGTAGCTTACGCCGGAATATGGATAGAGATCTTCTCATATGCCTTCATATTACATTTTTAAAACGCTCATTTTTCAATTGCTTCACCATTTCAAGTATATCGGTCAACTTGAATGGCTTTGCGACAAAATTAAAGACTCCTTTCTGAAAAGATTCTTTCGATGCCTCCAGAGTTGCAAACCCGGTTATGACTATTATTTCCGTGCGCGGGGATTGTTTTTTTACTTCGGTCAAAAATTCCATACCGCTCATCCCTTCCATTTTCAGGTCGGTGATGACAATGTCGAAATTTTTATCGAGTGTTCTGGCCATAGCATTTGCGCTGTCCGTAAATGTTTCAACCTCGTAACCGGCTTTTAAAAATGCAGGTTTCAGGCGTTTGCAAACTATGGGCTCATCGTCGAGAATCAGGATCTGCAGTTTTTTTAAGTTGCTTCCACTATTTGTCATGTTGTTCACCATCCACCTCCATTGTTCTCTCTATTATATTTATAAAGTCTTCTACCCGGGAAGAAAGTGAATTTTGGCTGCCGATTTGAACATCCAATTGCCGGGTATATCCGATAAGTCCGCCTATCAATTTCATTTTTCCGATCATCCTTGATTTTGCAGCCTTCTTAATTCTTCCTATTATCAAATCACCATGAGATTCAACCCGGAAATCGAACCTTTCAAGAATCGTTCCGATGAACTTAACCCGCATTGAACGGCGAGAGAAGTCGGTTACTCCGCCGAAAAAACGAAAAGAGATACGGTTATCCTCCGAGCGGTCACCGATGAAGGCGTCAATAATGGTATAATGGTAGCCAAGTCTCAGGTTAAGGTTCATATATTCCTCTGAGATCAGGGCGAGGTTCATGCCTGTGTGATTCGGTCCGGAGAGAGAGTAGCTGAATGTTTTGGTAAGGCTTGACATAAAGCTTCCCATATCCACGGACAAGGGTTTTGTGCTCCACATTCCTGACTCATGAAGCCCTTGCAGAAGAGCTCTCATGGGAACGGAATTGACTTCCTCTTCGCGAATCCTGCTTCCAACTCCCGGCTTTATCTCTTCGGCTATTTCAGCAATGAAGATTCCCAGCGGAATATCGGTCTCCAGGCGACGGACAGGGACATGACGCCGGTGTTTATATGTCTTGCTCAGATCAATAACTTTTTGGACCGCTTTTTCATGAATATAGCGCATAATATCATGATAAGTGCGGCATCCTGCAGGGGTAAAATTTCTGCTGTAAGGGTCGATGAGATTCAGAGCGCTGATATGCTTCAAAAGCCGCCGAAGCAAAAGATACTCTTCCGATTCTTCAAAAAGATCTTCTTGCATGAGCCCATAGCGCTGCAACTCCATCACAGCGCCGCAATAAACAACATTGCAAGCAGCATCAATGGTTATTTCATCTCCCGTTTTCAATTCCTTTGCGGCAGTTCCGCAGTTAAGGATTGTCGGCACGCGGAATTCGCGCGCCATGGCTGCCAGGTGTCCTGTGGGCGAGCCTATGCCGGTAAGTATCCCTTTTGCTTTGCGGATGACCCTTGAGAAGCGGGGGGAGGTCTGTGAGCTGACAAGAATGGAACCGGTCGGAAACCGTTCAAGGTCTTCGTCATTACGAACAACATAGACTTTTCCGGTTGCTATTCCGCCCTGAACAACCGTTCCTTTTCCTGAAAAAAGCACCTTTGCATTGCGTATGGCGGCCTCAACGGGCAATATCACATTAGAATTGCTGTTGCGAATGCTGAGAAGATTTGTCCGTAATATGAACAGATTCTCCTTTCTGTCAAAACACCACATGATCTCCAGAGGGCGCTTGAAGTATCTTTCAATCATGATGGCAGTTTCTGCCAGATATTTGATCCGGGAAGGCTTTAAGCTGGGAGCTCTGCATGTATAGTGCGGAATATTCATCCATATGGTTCCACCTTCGCGACGGAGGGTAAGCATCCGGTCTTTTCTGGTTACCTCCATGGACAAGACATGGTGCGGCGGATCGCGGGAAACTATGTAATGATCGAGGTTTCCTATTGCATCTTTAAGGCCCCCTCCCAGACCAAAAGTGGCGCCCACTGTTATGGTCTCTTTTTCTGGATATTCCGGATCCAATGTGCGTATGAATCCGCTTATTCCTGAATCTATCATGGAAAAAAAGCTTGCCGATACGGCAAAATCTTTCTCCGGATAATGTTTTAACTCTGGAGAGCAAAGAAGGTCTGCTAATATCTCCTTATAAACATTTAAGGTTTCCCTCTGGGGAACATTAAGGAATGTCTTGCATTGCGGTTTAAAGGCAGATCCTTTCTCCTTTATACTTGCGCAGCCGCGTATGGCATATGAGACCAAATCATGTCCTGCCTTCCTGTTTATATTCTCTGTTGCTGCCGATATATCCCAGACGATAGGTTTGGGAAATTCTCCGTTAAGGATCATAGCCCTGAGGTCCTTAAACACTTTATCGGCCGGTTTCTCTTCACCTTTTTCCAACCGGTCGAAGTATTCCCTTACATGAGGGACCAAACCATTATATTTCATAAAATCGGAAAAGACGCTTGTGGTAATGAAGAATCCATCAGGCACGGGCAATTTTAATATATTTTGTATTTCACCCATAATGATGTTTTCATTTCCCAACTCATCCAATGTGTGGTTTGGAGCGGTCAAAAGCTCTTCCGGAAAACGCGTGAAAGGGATTTCAGAAACCGCATACTTTCCGGATATCTCCTCCCGGATGCGATTATGGATGCGCTCAAAGGAATTAAAAAGTTCCGTGTTTTTGTGCTGCTCAAGATCGCCTAGATCTGAAATATGCTGCCGTAAAAGATTGTTAAGCTCTTCTGTTATGGTATAAATGTACTGCCGGTCAAAAATATACTCTCCGCTCAGTTTGTCGCCAATGTCTGCCATGAGTTCCATAATCCTGATGTTTCTCTCAAGGATACTCCTGAACTTTTTGAAAAGCGTGCTGAATAATACAGCAGGTTTTTTCTTTCTCCAAAAAGAAAGATATTCCGCATGAAGACCGGCAGTCAGTTTCATTCCGCCAAAACCTCTTTAATGTGCTCCTCCTTTAGCGCCCTGAAAGATATATCCTACCACCAGACCGCCGGCTATTGCAATGATTGTTGCCAGAATTCCATACATGAGGCTATGGTTAAATGCCAGATTTGCAAGAAAAGCCGGGATACCGGTGAGTCCGGCATCAATATGCTTTTCTGCGCGGCCGATTATTTGTCCATTCCGCACTGTATATACATTGACCGTGTAGTCGCCTGGTGAAAGCCGGGAAGGAATATTGATTTTCATACTGAAGGATTTATAGCCCTGAACCGGGGCGTTATATGAGATATTCCCGGTTTGTTCCTGATAAAGCTCCTCATGTTTTTTAAGGTTAAAAAGCTCCGCAACGGAGATCTGAGGGTCGGATTTTTCAGATTTAACAGTGATTAGCTTGCTTAAACCGGTAAAGCCGGCATCTTTTACATTTGAATTTTCATCTTTATTTTGTCCGGCCATGTCCTCAATTCTTTTTTGACTTGAGACAAGAAAGACATTGGGAACATTATTGTAGATCAATGTATCCAGATTCATCCACAATAAACCGAGGATTTTACCTTTCTCCTTGAGATGCAATACATTACTATTACCGGTAAATACTCCAACAACTTCGCAGTCATCGGGAATCTTTCCTGAAACAAGGATATCTGTGCCTTGATAAAATGTACCGATACTTATCGATGCGGGCTTAATGTTTAATTGAAGCGTTTCCTGAGCCCAAAGGAAAGTGTGAAACAGCAGACAAAGAATAACTATTGTAAAAATGATATATCGTTTCTTCATATTAGTGTCCTCCTATATAGGCCACCAGAACATCGGGCCTGACTAAAAGACCATAAAGCATTTTGACCATTACTATAAGAACTAAAGACGCCAACAATATTTTAAGCTGATCGCCTTTTAATTTCTTGCTGATTTTTGCTCCTAACTGGGCTCCGATCGTTGATCCCAAAAGAAGCAAAATAGCCAGGATGAAATCTACCGTGTGATTTTTCCATGCCTGCATGATTGTAACGTTTATGCAGGTAAAAAGAATCTGGAAGAGACTTGTACCCACAACAACGTGCATGGGCATGCGGAGCAAATAAACCATTACAGGAACCATGATAAATCCGCCGCCAACACCCATGATAGCCGCAAGGATTCCAACGATTACCCCAAGTATCAGGGGCATCAGCACCGACAACCGGATGCCTGACCTTTTGAATTCCATTTGCCACGGAAGGCTTCCGATGAATTTTGCGTATCCTGACTCTTTTTTGGGTTGCGGCCGTTCAACCTGTTTCGATTTCTTCATAGACTGCAGGCTTTCGACGAACATATAGCTGCCGATGATCCCAAGCATCAATACATATGTAATATTAATCAGAAAATCCGCATTACCCAATTTCCGCAGGATCTGAATTATCTGAACCCCGCCCGTTCCTCCTATTACACCCCCTATGAGCAGGATTGTTCCCATTTTAAAGTCAACATTGCCCAGACGAAAATGAGCCAGGGTTGCTGAAGTTGATGCCCCGACAATCTGGTTTGAATCCGAAGCGGCAGCCACGGTTGGTGGGATGCCCATCATGATCAGCAGCGGAGTCATCAGAAATCCGCCCCCTACGCCGAATATTCCGGACAAAAGCCCGACTATGCCTCCCAATCCGAATATCACAAAAATGTTCACAGCATTGCCTGCTATGGGTAAATATATATTCATGCCCAATCACCCTTCCGTTTTTCTTTTGTTTTTCTAATAAGATTTCTTTTGTGAAACCATTTCCACCCTGCATGAAATACGATACAGAATCTCCTGAATGGGGCCTAAGCCTTTTTCGAGGTTTTCAGAGCTTTTTGTTTCCCAGCTTCCGGGCTCCACTACTAAAATACTTATCTTATTGTGCTCGACAAATCGGATCACCTCCTCTTTAAAAGCTCCTTCCGTCACGAAGTGTTCAATTTTTATCGAATCGGCCCTTGCTGTTTGAATTATGTTTTCAAGCCTGCGTCCTGCCGAAGTTTTCATATCTTGCTCGATTGCCCCGATCTCTTTTTCTTGGGGAGAAAAAATTTTCAGTACAAAGACTTTCGCGTTGATTCTTTTTGCAAGGGATACTGCTCTTCCCAGGGCTTCCCATGAGTAATTCTTATTATTAACGATGACGAGGATTCGTTCCATCCATCTTCCTTTTTACCGATTATTAATCAGATAGTTGCAATAGGGGGGCCATGCTCTAAATATATTTATAACATTCTGTTATGCTTATAATTTATATAGTAAATATATGTTTTGAAGAAGCGAGGCATGTTCCAATTTGAAAAAAATAGATCGATTTTCTCTTTTGTTTGTGCCATATTGAAACATCTTTTATAAACGAGCCGACTTCATTCATGGTATGAATTGTAGGGAGGACTTTAATGCTGCAAACAATCAGATCAAAACTCATCTTTGCCTCCTGCGTCGCCCTTTTTTCCATATGTGCGTTGACCGGACTCAACCTGTGGAGTCTTTCATACGTTAATGAACTTATGATCTTAAGTGAAAGTTTTGGCGATTTGACAAACAACATCCTTGAGATGCGCCGGTTCGAAAAGAATGTCCTGCTTTATTATGACCGTGAAAGCTTGAGGGAACTTATTGTATACGTTGAACGAACCGACAAATTGACCGGAGAGCTGTCCGAGGACATTATCAGAATAATCGGAATGAACAGATATTCGGAATTCAGGGAGAATCTGACCGGCTACCACGATAAAATTAAATGTTGTTTAGAGTCGAGAACCGGTTCGTTGAATGAGATCAATCAGGATCTGATGCGTTTGCAGGGTAAAGCCATGGTGGATTTTGCAAATGAGCTGGTCAATATAAAACGAACTAAAATACATAAAACAATCTATCGCATTTCCATGCTTCCATTTGCATTTCTCGGCATCTTCATTTTACTTATGGTTCTTGTCATAACTCTTGTTTCAAAACGCCTGATCAGCCCTCTTAGGGCACTTCAGAGGAAAACAATACAGGTAGGTAGGGGGGAGTTCAAGCCGATTTCTTTCAAAGAAAGTTATAAAGATGAGATTTCAGGGTTTATCAGGGCATTCAACCTGATGGCCATGGAGCTTGAAACAAACCAGGAAAACCTTGTGCAGGCCAGGAAAATGGCTGCCCTGGGTACATTTACTGCAGGTATCGCCCATGAGCTGAACAACCCTATAAACAATATAAGTTTAACTGCAGAGGCGTTTCTGAATGAGTATTTCGGGAAACTCGATGCCGGGGCAGACGAGATGCTTCAAGACATTATTGCCCAGGTAGAAAGAGCAAATGATATTGTAAGAAATCTGCTCGACTTCTCCCGCACACAGGAATCTTCCTTTTCAGAGTTAGATGTTGCAGAAGTAATTCAAAGCACCCTCAAGCTTATCAGGAATCAGATTAAACTCTCCGGAATAAAACTGGATATCCAGATTTCTTCGGATTTACCGGGAATTAAAGGAAATATGAGAAGCCTGCAACAGATATTTTTAAATCTTCTTATCAATGCTCACCATGCTATGCCCGATGGCGGGAGTATTCACATAAAAGCATATTCGGACCCGGTGGACTTTGTCCGGATCGATATAGTAGATACAGGGCCAGGAATAAAGCCCGAATCAATAGAACATATTTTCGAACCATTTTACACGACGAAAGGCATCGGAAAAGGGGTCGGGCTCGGTCTTTCAGTGACTTACTCCCTTATAAAAACCCATGGAGGATATATTAAGGTGGATAGTGAACTCGGACGCGGAACAACTATTTCCGTTTTTTTCCCTGCAATAACCAATGATAGGAATCAGTGAAATGGATAGACGAATAGCTGTTGTCGATGATGAGATTACGGTTTGCCGAAGGCTATCCCAGGCGCTGACCAAAGACGGATTTGAAGTGGAGACTTTTACCTCCGGAGATCCTTTTATGAAACGTATGGAAGCTTCTCCTTTTGGAATTGTTTTTACAGACCTAATGCTTCCTGATGCAAACGGGATGATGCTTCTATCCAAAATCAAAAAGATCAATGAATATACAGAAGTGATTATTATTACAGGATACAGTTCCATTGACAGTGCTATCGAAGCAATTAAGAATGGTGCATACCACTATGCGCCCAAGCCCCTCAAGTTGAGCGAAATAAGGCTATTGGCCAAGAGTGCGTTTGAGAAAATCCACATTCGCCTCGAAAATAAGCGGCTCAGAGAAGCTCTTAAGTTGGAAGGAAAATTCAAAAGCATCGTGGGATCCAGCCCTGCCATTCATGAGGTCTTTTCCATGATCCAGAAAGTGGCTCCATTGAATTGTAATGTTCTGCTTCAGGGGGCAAGCGGGACCGGTAAGGAGCTTGCGGCAAGGGAAATCCACCAGATGAGTCCCCGCAAGAAACACCCTTTTGTATCTTTCAACTGCGGAGGATTTACGGATGAACTTATAAACAGCGAACTTTTCGGATATGAAAAGGGAGCATTCACCGGGGCGACGGCAACACGTGTCGGTCTTCTTGAGTCGGCCTCAGGTGGAACGGTTTTCCTTGACGAAATCGGTGAAATGCCTTTAGCTATGCAGGTCAAGATATTACACGTGATACAGGAAAAACGGATTATACGGGTCGGCGGTGTCCGACCCATAGACCTTGATATCCGGATTATTGCTGCCAGCAACAAAGACCTTAAAAGAGAAATTGGTTTGGGAAATTTCAGAGAGGACCTTTTTTTCAGGCTAAATGTCGTGACAATTCATCTGCCCCAATTGGACGAACGCCGGGACGATATCCCTTTGCTGGTCAAGTGCTTCATAGAAAAATACAGCCTCGCCTTTCACAAACCTGTAACATGCATCCAGCCTAATGCGCTTGATATTCTTCTGAATTACACTTTTCCCGGCAATGTGCGCGAACTGGAAAATATTATTGAAAGGGCTGTAGCTCTCACCGACGATGATCAGATCCGGATCCGTGATCTGCCCGGTGATTTGCAGCAGCTTGAGTTTAATTCCATAGAAAGCGGGAAACTCATGTCACTGGATGAACTTGAAAAGAGTTTCATCGGCAAGGTTCTGGAAAGATCTGATTACAACAAAGGCCTTACATCAAAGATATTAAATATTCCGCGTACTACTCTGTGGAGAAAAATGAAGAAGTATGGACTTGGATAAATCAATATTGATGGCTTCGTAAAAAGTCGTCACCCCGTTGAAAAACGGGATCAAATGGTTTCATAAGTGATTGAAAACACTGGATTCCAGGTGAAGAGGGCCGGTACGTTTGACACACCTGCCGTTATCAAGGCGCTGGAAGGGCATGAATACATACTGCTTAAAGATAAACAAATTTGGCGAAAATTTGATCATCAGTCCGTACAAACGGTCTATGCCGTTCGATGCAATCCCCAAGCCGTGGTGCTCAGAGACAAATATAAGCTGGATTACTTCGAAATCCTGAGCAGCATGCCTGGAGAGGAGGCGGCGCAAACCAGAGAAGAGTGGAACGCCGAGCGTGCAGCCGCAGGCAAAGCGCCGTATTTGGAAGCCCTTCCCGGGGAAAAACCGAATCGATGAACCCCACGGCGACCCACGATCGTAGGCATAGCGACACGTTGCCGGTGATATTTCGAAGATAAGGCAAAAGCAGGTATTGCCTGGTTGCATGTTTTCTGGCTATCGCAAGATCGGGGGCGTTGTATACAGAGCGCGCGATGCTCTATTGAATCGGCAACAAGCCGCAAACCAAGGAGAAGTCATTATATGAACCCTTTTCGTCGGTTCACATCATTTAGCCTTCGCTCCAAAATCCTTTTGGGGATGCTTTTATCGATCGTCCCCATGCTTGCCATCACATACCACTCATTCCGGACGATTCGCGAGAACTCTTTGGAAAACAGCGAGCGCATCATGAAGCTCGTGAGCCAGCAGGGAGCCCAGGAGATCAACAGCTATATCGAATCCCAAGAAGAAATATTTGCCAACTGGGCCAGAGAAGACATATACGGCATGGCCATTGAGTTTCAAACCATCAAGGAATTGGAGGATCACTTTATTTCTTTGCTTCGTACGCATACGGGCTTCTATAATCTGGTCTTGACCAACCTGGAAGGCAAGGTGCTTGCGGCTTCCCTTGGACACCAAAACCATGGGGATGCGGCCGCGTTGAAAGAACAGCTCATCAAGGATGTTCTCCTATTAATAGATAAACCGGATCTTTGCGCCACATACACGAGCAATCCTTTAGAAGCCAAGATTGGACAGAACCAACGGCAGACATACTTGTTTAGTCTAAAGACAAGGGGGACCGATGGTAAGCCCAACGGTTTTCTCTTGGCATATCTGGATTGGGACAAACTCCAGGAAAAGGTAATCAACCTTTTTGGAAGATATCTGGAAAACGGATTTAGCGGCACCAAAGTTGCTCTAGTTGATGTGAAATCTTGGCGGGCCGTTTGCCACTCCGATCCGGAACTCATCGGCCGGACGATTCCAACCAGTGATACATTGATCTCTTGGTTTCATACATCATCAGAAGAGGGGATTCAGCGATTCACCTTGGCAAATGAAGCATACTATACCACCTTTAGCCCGGTAAAAAGCACAGCGAGCTTGCTGCAAGGGTACAGTATCGGATCCGAACTGCGCCTGGCGACATTCATCCCGGAAAAAGAGACCATGGCCGGCGTCCGGCGTGTCCTCTTTGTCTCTATCACCATCTCGGCCATCGGCACGCTGGTCATCATCATCTTGGCCGCCTTTTTCCGTTGGGATATACGGAGCAAATTCAACAAGTTTCTCAAAGTGTTTGAGAACATGAGCCAGGGAGAGATTAAAGAACAGCTTTTCATTCACGGAAAAGATGAATTTGCCGAAGCCGCTATTTCATTCAACCGGCTGGTAAGCTATCTTCAAGATTTCATCGCTGTCTGTGAAGGAGTGGCCGTAGGAGACTTCGAACGATCCATTGAAAAGAAAGGAGATAACGACCTCCTTGGAAGAGCCATTACCCGAATGACGGCCACATTGCAAACGGCCACAGAAGAACAGCAGGAGCAAAACTGGTTGAAAACAGGACAGTCGGAACTCAACAACCGCATGCGCGGTGAAGTCCATATACCCGCTTTAGCGGAAAGCATCATTTCATTCCTGGCGGAATATCTGGGTGCTCAGATGGGAGCCCTCTATTTGGTGGATGATGAAAACAAACTTGCACTGGTGGGTACGTATGCCTATGAAAAGAAAAAGGAACTGATGAACAAGATTGATTTCGGCGAAGGGCTCGTGGGACAAGCAGCGCTGGCAAAAAAGCATATTCTCGTCACAGAAGCCCCGGAGAATTATGTGCCGATCCAGTCGGGCCTGGGAAAATCGACCCCCCGAAATATCCTGGTGATCCCTTTTATGTATGCAGGGAAAACGAGGGGCGTTATAGAGCTGGCTTCTTTTCAAACATTTACAGACAAGACGATCGACTTTTTTAGAGATGTTTTAGAAAGTATCGCCATCGCCTTCAACTTGGCCCAATCGCACTTTCGAATGGAAAAATTGTTAAGGAAAACACAGCTTCAGGCGGAAGAACTCAAGCGCAAACAAGAGGAATTGCAGCTCTCCAACAGGGAGTTGGAAGAACAGGCCATACGACTCAAACAGTCGGAAGCAACGCTGCAGGCCCAGCAAGATCGGCTTCAGCAGACGAATGACGAACTGGAACAGAAAAGACAGACCCTGATCAAACAAAAAGAGGAACTGGAGACGAAAAACGAGGAATTGAACAAGGCCCGCCGGGAAATTGAACAAAAGGCTAAAGATTTGGAAAAGACAAGTCAATACAAGTCCGAGTTCCTGGCCAACATGTCTCACGAAATTCGCACACCCATGAATGGCGTCATGGGAATGACCGGCTTGCTCCTTGGCACGGAATTGACGCCACCCCAACGACAGTTCGCAGAAACAGTGCGCAGCAGCGCCGAATCGCTTCTACGGATTATCAACGACATCCTCGACTTTTCCAAAGTTGAAGCCGGAAAATTGGACCTTGAATTTTTGAACTTCAACTTAAGCTCCACGGTGGAGGACATTGGAGATGTCTTGGCGGTCATGGCCAACCAAAAGGGCCTTGAACTTGTCTGTTACATGGATCCGGATGTTCCTGCGCTGGTAAAGGGCGATCCAGGCCGGCTCCGTCAGATCCTTATCAATCTGGGCAACAACGCCATCAAATTCACCAAGCAGGGCGAGGTTGTCATCCGTGCGTCCCTGGAAAAGGAAGATAACCAATCGGCTCTTATCCGTTTCAAAGTGTCGGACACAGGCATCGGAATACCGAACGACCGGATTGATCTGATTTTTGATTCTTTTTCACAAGTGAACGCTTCCATCACCCGCCGATATGGAGGCACGGGATTGGGGCTGAGCATTTCCAAGAAACTGGCGGAACTCATGGGAGGTGAGATCGGAGTCGAAAGCCAGGAAGGAAAGGGTTCCACCTTCTGGTTTACCGCAAAGCTTGAAAAACAGCCGAAAGGCGCTGAGAAAGAGACCGTGATTAATGAAGATATTCGAGAAAAGCGGATTCTCATAGTGGACGACAACGCTACCAATCGTCGCCTCTTGAGAGAACTGCTAACCTCATGGGGCTGCCGATTCGAAGAGGCGGCGGGGCCGGAAGAAGCGCTTGTGAAACTCAACGAGTCGGCAAAAACAGAATCACCTTTCCATGTCGCCATCCTTGACATGCACATGCCTTACATGGACGGGGAAACACTCGGTAAAAAGATCAAAGAATCCCCAATCCTCAAAGAAACGATTCTCGTCATGCTCACCTCTCTGGGTCAACTGGGAGACGGAGCACGGGTCAAAAAGATCGGGTTTGCCGCGTATCTCACAAAACCGGTGAAGGCTTCTATACTCTACGACAGCCTGGTGACGGTTTGTTCGCAGAAAAATATGGAAAAAGATGAGCAACAGAAACAACTCGTGACAAAACACTCCATCAAGGAGTCCAAACAACAGAATGTTCGCATTCTCGTGGCGGAAGACAACGTCGTCAACCAGCAAGTGGTGGTCCACATCTTGGAAAAACACGGCTATCGGGCCAATGTGGTGGCCAACGGACAGGAAGCGATCAGCGCGCTCGAAATGATTCCCTACGACCTGGTGCTCATGGATGTTCAAATGCCGGAAATGGATGGGTTCGAAGCCACCAAGGCGATACGCGATCCCGAGTCGAGGGTGATCAACCATCAGGTTCCCATCATTGCCTTAACCGCCCATGCGATCAAAGGATATATGAAGCTTTGCCGGGAAGCGGGCATGAACGACTATACGCAGAAGCCGATCGACCCTCGGAAACTCCTGGAAAAGGTTGAGCGATGGATCGGTTCGAAGCAGGCGGGGGATGAACACCCATTGGGTCTTTCTGGATGAAGCCGAGGTGGAACCCATAAACAACCGGGCAGAACGCACCCTGTGCTTCGGCGTGCAGCGGCGAAAACGCAGCAACATCACCCAAAGCGAAAAAGGCAACCGTTGGGTGGAATGCCTCCTCTCCTTCCGGCAAACCTGCCGCCTTCGAGCAAAGGCCACTTTCCCCATCCTGTCCAATGCTGTAAACCCTGAAGTTGCATAAAAAACATGACAGGGTATAGGAAAAAAGAATGATAACAGGGCATTTGAATACGTTTAGGCATGGTTCGCGAATATCAGCAAAAAGAACACCGAACGCATTGTGAATTTACAAATTCCCCATTCACAAGAAAAATAACATCACATTCGCAATTTCAACTCTAACCCGAATTGAAGAAACTCAGTGTCTTTGCCCCTGTATTGATATTCAACAAATGGTGAAACACCGATTCTAGGACTCAGAAAAAAAGTACCTCCGGCACCGTAAGCCTTTGCATCAATGTCTCCTACCCGATCAATGGTTTCTGTTTTAAAGGATTCGCTACCGTAGGAAAAATATGCAAAGATTTTATCCCTGTCGGTAAAATACTTGGTTATCTTTATCATATAGGCGGTATCTGAAGGCCTCCCACCGCTGTTAAATTCCGTCCGAGAAAAGGTAACCCTCGGTGCAATCGAAATATATCCGGCCGTATAATATTCACCTGCGAAAGAAATCCCGTATGAATCGACCTCTTTATATTGCGACCTAAAAATCCGGGTGGAGAGGGTGGCCGAAGGGAAAATCGATGAAGACAGCTCCATCCAACCGGAAATACGCGGATAGATCTCAGCATCAGGAGCAATGCCCATTTCCGATGAAAAGTTCAATTTTTTATTTATCTGATAAGATCCACCCAGAAGTCCACGGGTATCGATTTCATTATACCTGTCCAAGTAATCGATCTGAGTGTATAAAGAAATTTTTGTTTTTGGGAGGTATCTGATTCCAGTATACAGGTTGTGACCATCTGGGTTGTCGCTGATTTTCAGATATTGATATCCGGCATAATATTCAAAAGAGTGAATCTCTCTGGCCTGTTCCTTAATCGACTTGGCATCCGGGTCTTCCGGAAAATTATTAAGAATTTCATTGCAGTATTGAATTGATCGAGATTTTTCCCCTGCCCACATGTGAAAACGAGCGAGCCTCACCAAAACGTCCCGATTTTCCCGATCAGAAGAAAGGATATCCTCCAGAATCTCCGTCGCCTTTGCATATCGTTTTTGCCAGGCATAGACATCTGCAAGGCCTGTTGACGCCTCCACATTTCTTGGAACATATGATAAAACCTCGTAATAAATCTTCTGAGCTTCATCATATCTGCCCGCCCAAGATAAAACACGGGCCTTTCCGTTTTTAGCGTCCAGATTGCACGGATTCTCCTTTAAAATTGCGTCGTATATAGCAATGGCTGCGGCATAGTCTTTCGAATGAGCCTTCGCTTTCGCCTCATTCAGGAGTACTTCAACTGGGGCGGCAAGAGATGTCAGGGGAGTAAAAAGAGACATTAGAACAAGGAAGCATAACATCTTACAGAGATAAAAATTTGTTCCATCACCTTTGAATTTCGTCACTTTTGAATCCTTTCCTTTCGAACTTTTCCCACCCTTTTTTTCCTTTTAAAAAGTCAAATATACCCTTCAGCCTCCACCACAGCGTCAATTGACGATATCCGAAATTTTCTAGGACACCTGCGGCAAAAAGAATAAAGAGATCTTCGATTTGGGTGTAATAAAAGAGCGACTTGCCTTTCATATCTGTTTCAGCAGTCTTTTCAGGCCACGCGCTCATCACAATGGAAAGCGTGGATAAAAAAATACCATAGGCCACGGATACTAGCAGGAACATTAGCAAATAATGATAATCCAGATTTCCGAAAAGAAAAAATATCGGCAGGGTCAGATAACCTAAAAGCTCAAGCGGTGCTCCTAAAAGCTCAAAAAGAAAAAAATAAGGAAAAGCGAATAAACCGATACGGCCATAATTTTTATTGAATAACATTTTTTTATGGAAAAGTATCGTTTCAAGCAGGCCCCGTTGCCACCGGTTCCTTTGTTTGGACAGGGATTTAAAATCCTCAGGAACCTCGGTCCAGGCAAGGGGGTGGGGGACGCAGACGATCTTCTTATCCAGCTTTTTCTCCTTGATAAAGCGCTGCATTCTCACGATGATTTCCATGTCCTCGCAGACGGTTTCGGAATTTGTCCCCACGTATTCATTTGATATTTTAGAAGTGAGAAACCGGGTAAGGTATCCCCCGATCCTGTGAACAAACTCTTTGCTGAAGATGCCGAAAACCCCGGAAATGATCAAGACGGACCGAAGACGCGAAAGGGCGGTTCGCCCCATGGTAAACGTTCTCATATATTCCACGATCTGCATTCTTACGAGCCACTTCTTTGGCAGTCTGGGTTCGACGACTTTTCCTTCTTTGATAATCGAATCGTTTGCGACAGCGACCTGTCCTCCGATGGCCACGATTTCCTGCCGGTCAAGGATGGAACGGAATGCCTGAAGAAGGGCATCCGCATCGAGGAGAGAGTCGGCATCGATGGAAACAAAGTAAGGGCAAAAGGACGCGTTGATCCCGGCGTTTAAGGCGTCTGCTTTTCCGCCGCTGTCCTTGTCGATCACAACGAAACGCAGGATTTGTTCTGAAATTCCGGATTTCCCCTTGTAAAGGCCACGGATCTTGGCGGTGGTGATACGATCCACGTAATTGATATCGATTCTTTTAAGATCAAATGCTTCTTTAAGAACGCCCATGGTGGTATCTATGGATCCGTCATTCACCACAACGATTTCAAACCTGGGGAAGTTTAAATTCATCAAGGATTGAATCGATTCGACGATTGTCTTTTCTTCATTGTAGGCGGGAACGATAATGCTCAGCGGGGGGGTAAAGGGAGAGGCCATCGCGATATCGAACCCATCGTAACCTTTGCTGATTATTCTCCGGCGCACATCATAGAAGGCGATAATGAGAAAAAGCAAATTAATGCTATTGTAGAGCAAAAAATAGGCGATGAAAAAGATTTGTAAAAAAGTAGAAAGATAATAGAAAAACACCATCTATCGTATTGATCCTATTTGCTTTTCAGCCTCATGCCTGATTTTCAGATCCGGATCCTTCAGGGCCAATTCTAAAATGTCCTTGTAGGCTTTATCGTTATCGAAAAGGGATAAAATTTTGAACGCGTGATAACGCATTTTCGTGTTCGCGGATTCTTTCAAAACATTAAACATTTCTCCTTTGTTGCAGAGTTCTGAAATCACGATAAGCGCTTTCGAATCATTTATTACGGATTCCTTGTACGCAATGCCCGCGGAATATAAAACCGCATTCAGATAGGAGCGGTATTCTGAATAATTGTAGGATTTGGTCTCCAAAAAAGAAATTGCCCTTTTTACATCGATTTTGGATAAACCAATGACGGCTCTCAGCCTGACATAATCATCGATGTCATCCATCGCTTTTAAAAGCGCCTCTGTCGTTTTTTCAGCTGGCGTCAAGGTAACGGCGTTTACAGCCGCGGCACGGACGCGTTCGTTGGGATCGTAAATGAAAGGTTCAAGTGATTTTGACAAATGTTTATTTTTGAATTTGCTCAATGCACCAATTGCGGCACATCGCACTTCCTGTTCTTTATCGTTCAACAAATTCATTAGAAAGGGGATTGAGTCACGCTTTTCGGTCTTCCCCATAATCCATGCCATCCCGATTTTCCTCGTTTTCTTGTCCGGAACGCTGCGAATCAGAACTCTTATAGCATCCAAATCGTCCGAGAGAATATGGCTCAGGGATGTTGTGACGGACTCCCTGAAATCCCTGTCATTGGTATCCAGAACGTGCAATAATGCTTCCAGTGCTCTTGGATTTTTAAAATGACCGAGCAATTCAGCGGCTTTTTTCCGGACGGAGGGTACCGGATCCGCCAGGGAGGCTGAAAAAGCGGAAATCACTTCTTCTTCTCTCCCAAGGGATGCCACTGCGTCCATAGCAACTTCCCTGACCCGGGGATAAGGGTCCTTGCTCATGACGCTAAGGATAGAAGTGAAATAATCATGTGAGGCAATTCTTTTGATCATTTCCATCGCCTTAACCCGAATTTCGGGGTCGGTGGATTCCCGCGTTATGTTGACAAGCTTTCCGGCAAACTCACGTTCATTGGTTTCAAATAGAAGCGAGATTTCGATGCGTTTGATACGTTCAGACTCCTCTTTGATTCTTTGGACAATAGCGATGAACCGATCATCCTTTGAGATAATTTGGATCTCATCCCTTATTCCTTTGATATCGTCCCTTCGGTAAAACTCTTCTAAAAAGTAGGCGCTATCCAAAATCGCAAGGCCGATGAAGGCACCGGCAATGACTTTCAGGTTCGTATCCTCCAGCAAAGTCATTAGGCTCGGCTTCAAATTGGTTCTTCCTGATATTCCGATGGCCAGTGCCAATGCCAGGCGGACATATTCATCAGGGTCATCCAAGAGGCCTATCGCCTTTTCCATGAAGCCCGAATCCACGGTATGTCCAATACTCGTAAGTACTGCGATGCGCACCGATGATGCCGGGTCGAAAAGCCCTCCCTCAAGGATAGATCGATTTTCTCCGAACCCAAATTGGATCAAAGCCCGAATCGCCTTTTCCCGAGTATATTCATCCGGACGCTGGGAATAATCGTATATATAATGATAAGCGTCTTCATCCCGGATGACGGACGCGATATCGATGATCGATCCGACAATTTCTTTTGAGAGCTTTATGCCCCTGAGCTGGTCTAGGATGTCATGGAACCGTTTGGGTTTGATGCATTCTACATATTCAACAATACCCCTTCTGAGGGTATCCGATGCGTACGGCAAGATTCGGAGGACATCGTAAAAAGCCTCATAATATTTGATGGAAGTGAAGTATTTTACCGCTTCTATCCTGACCTCTTCTAAGGATTCATTTAACATCTCGATAATTTTCGGTTTATCAGCTTGAATGTTCAACTCTCTAATGGCGATAAGTGCATTGGCTCGGACGGTCGATGAAGGATCCGAGAGAAGGCCGGCTATTTCTTTACCGTGTTGATTCGCATTAAGCACGCATAGAGCCCTGAGCGCGGATATGCGTGCTTCAGCATTCGGGTCCTTTAAAATATTTGCAATTTCATCAGTATTCTCAAGCGCATTTAATTAAATGCGCTTGAGAATACTGATGAAATTGCAAATATTTTAAAGGACCCGAATGCTGAA
>Ga0066636_10000181_pt1 | contig 31861 bp, 26 predicted proteins | sample CryGeyCG2014_080_2_FD_62736 | JGI IMG/M metagenome (GOLD analysis project Ga0066636, IMG submission 62736) | Groundwater microbial communities from aquifer - Crystal Geyser CG07_land_8/20/14_0.80 | ecosystem: Environmental > Aquatic > Deep subsurface > Groundwater | place: USA: Utah: Grand...
TCAAGTCGGTTTTCCGAAAGACCTACGATCAATGCAAAATAAGCCTTCGGATTTCCTCTGTCTCAGATTTGGCAAAAGCCCCTAAAAAAGATGCTCATCTCGGAAAGAGGATGCTCCAAATGATAAATGAGTAAATAGAGTGCAAATGTATATTGCCTTCAATTCATGAAGAAAGGAGCAATAAAAAATGTATGCGATGTATAAATGCGTCAAGATTCCCGAAGCAGAACAACTGGTGGGTACGGGATGGCTTCCGCCTCTTCCGGACCTGAGAGATTACACGGATACGCACCCGGAGATCACGGAAATGAACAAGAAATTGCGGTTGCCCAAGGGCAAAGAGCTGAAATCGCTGCCGGCAACCATCGATCTCAGATCCTGGTGCTCACCTATAGAAAATCAAAAAAGCCTGGGCTCCTGTACAGCACATGCCGCAGTAGGGATTGTCGAGTACTTCCAGCGCAGGGCTTTTAACAAACACCTCGAGGGATCCCGACTTTTCATATACAAAACAACCCGCAATCTAATGCAAGTGACCGGGGATGCCGGAGCTTGGTTGAGGAACACCATAGGCGCCTTGACGCTTTGCGGTGTCCCGGATGAAAAATACTGGCCATACACGGATGCAAACCCGGCATTCGACAATGAACCTCCGAGCTTCGTTTATGCCATCGCCGACAACTACGAGGCGGTAAAATACTTCTGTCATGACCCTTTAGGAGAGAATGCCTCGGGAAACATTGTCCTGAACAACGTCAAGAAATACCTAGCTGCCGGCGTTCCTTCGATGTTTGGTTTTTGGGGTTTCCCGTCGTTCGATTATTGTGACGTGAAGGGCGGAATTCCATACCCATGTCCCGGTGAACAAGCGCAGTGGGGACATGCCATCGTTGCGGTCGGCTATGATGACGGAAAAAAGATCAAGAATACGAAGTGTAACAAAACGTCTACAGGGGCTATCCTAATCCGAAATTCGTGGGGTAAGACATGGGGAGACAAGGGGTATGGATGGTTGCCCTATGAATATGCGGTGAACAAGCTGGCTCTCGATTTCTGGTCCCTATTAAGCATGGAATGGGTGGACACGAAGCAATTCGGCTTGTGAAAAAACACCGAAATCACGATCCACGACATTTGATCAGGGCCGCTTCCAGGTCGCACTGAAGGCATCGGCTCACCTCTTGCAAGACCTGGTCGTCATCCATGCACAAGTCCACCTCATCGAAAGGGGCGCGCCTTTCCGATACGGCCAACCGTCGGGTTTCCTCCCGTCTTCGATCTGCAAATCCAGGGACCCTTTTTACGGCATCGATTCGGTTTTCTATATCCAGGCAATCCTTTCCGGGTGTTTGGCTCCTGAAATCGAATCTGCCGTCTCCGCCCAGATACCGATCAATGGAAACCGCCGCACGCCTTCCGGCGGCGACGGCTTCGATTACCGTGCCAGGGCCGTTTGCGGCATCCCCACCGGCAAATACGCCGGGAATCGCTGTGGCTTGGGTTTCGGCATCAATAGAAATAAGGCCATTTTGAACCGGGATAGATCCCTCTTCTTCTAAAAAGCAGAAGTCTTTGCAAAATGCTGTTTCGCTGGCCTGGCCGACAGCCAAAATCACCTGATCCGTTTCCACTGTTTTTTGGGTCTCGTCGAAAGAGGGGCAGAAATTCCCCTGTTCATCGAAGACGGACAGACACCGGACCAGTTCGACTCCGGAAACCCTGCCATCGTTTCCCGTGATTCTCGCCGGACCCCAAGAATAAAGCATTTCAACCCCCTCTTCCAGTGCCATTTCAACTTCCCGGGGGTTGGCGGGCATCTCTTCTTTGCTCTCAAGGCATGCCAGTGTCACTTTTTCGGCCCCCAGTCGAAGGGCGGTCAGAGCCACATCGATGGCCACATTCCCTCCTCCAACCACCAGGGTCCGTTTAGCTGCTATCGGAGGATTCCCTTCCGAAACCGAAACCAGGAAATCGACTCCCCAGGCCACATTTTCCAGATCGATTCCTTCGATGCGGAGCCTTTTACTAAGCTGAGCCCCTACCCCAAGAAAAATCGCGTCGAATCCTTCCCGCTTCAGGTCTTCCACTTGGAAATCCGTCCCCAACTTCCGGCCCATCCTCAGGTCAATCCCCATTCTTAAGATCCGGTTAATTTCCTGGTCGATAACCGTCTCCGGAAGTCGGTACCGGGGAATTCCGTATCGGAGCATCCCGCCCGTTTTTTTCCTAGCTTCGAAGAGTGTTACCCTGTGCCCTTTTTTACGCAAGAAAAAGGCGGCGGTCAGTCCCGCAGGACCGGCACCGATGATGGCCACCTTTTTGTCGGTATCCGCACCTGGAGATAAGATTTTAGCAAAATCACCTCTGGCCTTGTCGGCGGCGTACCGCTTGCCCGCGCAAATGGCGATCGGTGCGTTGATCTCCCCCCGCTTGCAGACGGTTTCACAGGGGTGTGTGCATACCCGTCCCAGAATCCCCGGGAAAGGAGCCTTTTCCATGATCCGCTCGCAGGCTTCGTCCATCTTACCTTGAGCGATACATCTCAGGTACCCAGGCACATCGATTCCGGCCGGACAGGCGGCTACGCAGGGAGCGCTTCCAGGGATTCTTTCCGCTAGAGAAAACTCCCTGAGGGCGCGGGTCATATCGATGATCTTGATGCCGTTGGGGCATGCATCTTCGCATCGGCCGCAGACAGCGCAATACCACGGCATGTCCGATGATGTGATCTCCCGGATCCTGTCGAGTTCCACATAATGAATCATCCGCCGAATATTGAATTCATTGACGCCGGTGATCGGGCAGGCCGAACTGCATCGGCCGCACTGCTCGCAATAGCGCAGCATTTTGACGTCGTTGAAGCGTTCGCTAAACGATGGCATGGGTTTCATGGTCCATTTCTGTGGCAATCGCTATTCTACCCTGCAGTTGCAACAACAGGGTTAAGATTGAGTTGTTTGACCATATCCTTCATGGTCTTGGCGAACTTGGGGCCGTCGGCCGCACTGCACCAGACATTCCAGAGGCGATCCGGATCGTACCCTGCCTTGGCCAGCTTCTTTCGCATCCGCCTCACCCGGGACTCCGCCGCATAGTTGCCTGAAATATAGTGGCAGGTAGGAAATTCGCATCCGGCCACCAGGACGCCGGCTGCTCCTTTTTCAAAGGCCCGCAGCATCATATTCATAGAGACCCGGGCCGAACACATCACCCGGATCAGCCTTGCATGGATCGGGTATTGGAGGCGGCTGACGCCGGCCATGTCTACGCCACCTAAAGCGCACCAATGGCAGACGAATCCAATAATTTTCTTTCCCGGATCTTCCGAAAGTGCTGCATCGACCTGGGCCAGGACTTGATCATCGGTGAAATGGACGATGGTGATGCACTCCTTGGGGCAGTCCGCCGCACAGAGCCCACACCCCTTGCATAGGGCCTTGATGACGTGGGGATTTTTGTCAGCGTCTACGCTGATGGCGCTGTATGGGCATCGCTTGTAGCATAAGCCGCATTGGTTGCAATCGGCAAGATCGATATCCGCGACGATCCCTTCCGCCTCCACATATCCCCGTTTCATGGGGATGGAAACCCGCATGGCGGCACCGGCACCGGCCTCGATGCTCTCCTTGAACATCATGGGCGCCTTGGCGCATCCGGCAAGGGCAATGCCTTCAGTAGGAAACTCCAGAGGGGCCAGCTTCACGTGAGATTCCTGGAAAAACCCGTCCGTGTTGGCCGAAACCTTCAACAGCCCCTTGAGGCGTTCAACGGTTTCATCTCCCTGAAAGGCGGTGGTGAGGACCAGGAGGTCAGCCGGCAGATCCAATTCTTTCCCGATGAGAAGATCAAGGGGCTTGACGAGGAGGGAGCCATCCGCCTGCTTCACGATTTCCGGATAGCGGTTGTCGGGAAATCGGGAAAAGCGGACTCCCATTCGCTTGGCCTGTTCCAGCATGGACCCTTCTTCCTTGACCATGGAAAGGTCCCGGTAGAGGATATGGATCTGCACATCCGGATTCAGGCGTTTTAATGCCAGGGCATTTTTCACGCTCACGTGGCATCCGATTCCGCAGCAACCCCGAGTTTCGTTTTTAGACCCGACGCACTGAATGATGACCACATTTTTCATCAAGCCTTCCGGACCGAACAGCGAAGCTAAACTCTCATCCGACATTTTCCCTTCGTCCGTTGTATCCGTTAAGGCCGAAAGCCGTCTTTCCAGTTGGAGTTGGGTGATCACCCGTGGATTTTCCCCATACCCGAAAAGACCTACGGGCTCGATTTCCCGCATTCCGGTGGCCACCACGATGGTGGAGACATCGAGGCGCTCCCCCGGCCTTTGATTGTTCCTTTTCAGGGTGACCTTGTAGTTTCCGATGTAACCTTCAACGGTATCGATCACGGCGCCGGTGAAGACACGAATACCGGGGTTGGACGTCACACGTTCCTCAAGCTGTTTTACCAGTTCGAAGGCACGAGCTTCATGATGATCATGGCAGACCCTGTTCAAATCTTTTAAGATTCCGCCGAGCCGGTCCCTTTTCTCTAAAAGGAATGCCGTAAACCCCTGTTCGGCAATGTTCAATGCGGCAGTCATGCCGGCTGCCCCGCCGCCGATGATGAGGCATTCCTGCTTGACCGGAAGTCGGATCTCCTCCCCTTCTTCCAGAAGGATGGCCTTGGCCACCCCCATCCGGATGAGGTCCTTGGCCTTTTCCGTGGCTGCCTCTGGTTCCTTCATGTGCACCCAGGAAACCTGTTCCCGAATGCTGACGAATTCCAGCAAATAGGGGTTCAATCCGGCCTGCTTGACGTTTCTTTTGAAAAGCGATTCATGTGTCCGGGGCGTACAGGATGCGATGACCACCCGGTTGATGCCGCGCTCTTTGATCAAATCCTGCATCCTGGAAAGATAGTCGACACTGCAGGACCACCGTCCCTCGTCGGCCAAAACCACATGGTCCAGCTCCTTGGCATACTCCACCACTTCCGGGACGTTTACAACGCCGGCAATATTGGAGCCGCAGTCGCAAACAAAAACCCCCACCCGGATATCGTCATTCATAAAGGCACCTCATACAGGTCAGGATCTCAAAACCGCCTTCATGCCTGCGGCGCATGCCTGCACCACGGATTCGGCGATGTCGATGGGCCCGGTGGCCCCTCCACACAGGTAAATCCCCGGCACCGAAGTCTCCAGGGGAGCGGTCAGCGGGTCTTTTTCCTTGAAATATCCCAGATGATCCAGCTCGATGTTCAAAACCCTGGCAATTTTTTCGTTTTTCTCATTGGGAATAATCCCGATGGAAAGAACGAGCAACTCCACCTCATGGATTTCGATCTTTCCGGTTTCCAGATTTTCATACCGGACAAATAGGTTCTTCGTTTGAGGATCCTCCCGGACCTGATACGGCCGGCCCCGGACATACCGGACGCCGTTGTCGATGGCCTTTCGATAAAACTCCCAGAAGTTTTTCCCATAGGCTTTCAGGTCGTTGTAAAAAACAACGGCCTCGATGGATGCATCGTGCTCTTTGGTGATGATGACCTGCTTGGTGGCGATCATGCAGCAGATCCTTGAGCAGTAGGGAACCCCTTTTCCTTCCGCCAGCCCCCGGCCGGCGCATTGAACCCAGGCGATCTTCCTGGCATGGCGCCTATCCGAAGGGCGGATGATCTCTCCGGCCGTGGGGCCTCCGGCGTTCATCAGGCGTTCGAACTGCATTCCGGTGATGACGTTGTCGTAAATGCCGTAGCCAAGCAGGTCGCCGGCAGGCTTGGCGTCGGCAATCCCGGTTGCCACCACGATGCTCTTGACCTCCAACGTGAAATTCTTGCCGGATTGCCAGAGCATGATCGCCTTCTTCCCTTCTTTTTCACAAGCCTTGACGCATAAGGCGATGGGGCACTCCCGGCACTGACTACAGTCCACGGCACAGCCACCGATGCAGGCCCCGGTAGCTCGCATCTCTCCAGACCGGCATGCCGGGTCCACGGACACCACGTTAGGGACCGCCTGGGGGAAAGCCATACGGATGAGTTTTCGTTTTCCGCCGATCTTTCCGTCCATTTCGTCGCAAACACTCACCGGACATGCTTCCACACAGGCGCCGCATCCGGTGCATTTTTCTTCATCCACGTATTTGGGCTTCTTGACCAGCCGGACTTCAAACCTGCCGTTTTTAGCCTTAACCTTTTTGACTTCCGTACTGGTGAGGATCTCGATATTTTCCTGGTTGTCGGCATCGTACATCTGGGGTGCCTCGATGCAGATGGAACAATCGTTGGTCGGAAAGGTCTTATCCAGGCGCGCCATCATTCCGCCGATACTGGGCGTGTCGTCTACCAGGTAAACTTTGCTGCCGTATTTGGCGGCGTTCAGGGCACAATTGATTCCGGCAATTCCCGCCCCGATGATCAGGATCGAATCGCTCATGACATCACCCTATGTATTTAAATCTCTGTAATGATAACTGCCCTGGACTTGCACACCGCCTCGCAGGTGCGGCACCCCAGGCAATTCTGCGGTCTTACGGGGTAGGCCTTGATGGAAAAATCGAAGACTTCGGCGGGGCAAATTTTGATGCACTCCTCACAACCGTCACACCGATCGGGATCCACATGGATCAGGTAGACTTCAAAATCCCGGAATTGCTTTACCATGGCGAGGATCGCTTTATCTTCCCTCGAGCTCTTTCCACTTGTAGTCGATGATTTCCAAAAGGACGCCGCTCATCTTCTTGGGATGGATGAAGGCAAACTCGCAGCCGCGGAAAGGCCGGGCACCGCCGATGAAGGGGTAATCCTTCCCTTTCAGTTCTTCCATGGCCTTTCGGGTGTTATTCACGTTCAGGCTGATCAGCATAATCCCTTCACCCCGCTTCTCGATGAACTTGGCCACATCGCCGTCCGGCGTGGTGGACTCCATCAGTTCGAATCCGACCTCGCCTACCCAGTACCGGGCCACCTTTATCTTTTCCGGTTCATCGATGTACTCGTCGTCCGGTTTCGTTTTTCCCAAGACCGGTTCCCAGATCTTTCGGGCCTGGTCCAGGTTTTTGACCGCAATGCAGATATGATCGATCTTGTTGGCTTTCACCGGTTCCTCCCATCGTTTCATAAAAACGTTTTCAATCCTAAAGGGCCATTAAGTAGAGTGCCGGAAAACTGCTTCCACTCGATCCCCGGAACACTTGACCCCTTGAACCCTGTTCTTAAAACGTCACCTTCGTCAGCGGTACCGTGATGGCTTTATCCGGGCAGGCACACCCGCACTCGTTGCAGTCCTCGCATAAGAACTCTGTCACCACCACGCGATTTCCCTGGACCCGGATCGCATGATCCGGGCATATCTCCACACACAGCGGTTGGGTAAAGCCGCCGCACATGGTGCACTTATTCAAATCGACTTGGGCTGCCATAACCAGTTCTCCTATTTTTCTTTTTTGTACAGTCGAATCTGCCACATCCCCTCTCCCCGGGGAATGGCCTTCTGGACTTCGATATCCAGTAAAATATTGAAGAAAACGCTCACATCTTCCAGGATGGATTTGAGCATTCTCTCCCGGCAAAGGGCGACTTCCTGCATAGGGACGCCGAACTCCTTAGCCCAGGTGGGCCAGGGATCCCGGGTACATCGGATAAACACTTCCGACGGCTTTTCCCCTTTCTCCGCGGTGGCCACACCTCCGTCCACCACCCAGAGATCCGCCAGAGACCGTCCCAGAGTCAGCATGAAGGCTGCTTCCCCTTTGAGCCAGTTGAGCCGCGGCAGCAATCCTTTCCCGATGTCTTTTCCGAAAATTTCCGCGGCCTTCAGACCCACATCGAGGGGTTTCACGCCCTCCCCGGCAATTTCCAGCGCCGTATGGCGCCAGCGGTAATAGGTTTTCCCGATTTCACCCTGGGCGGCGCGCAGGCCGCTCAAGAATTTTCCAATCTCTTTTTCCGCATCGAATTGCATGGCTGACCTCCTCTTATATCCTCATCCCGATCCGGTAACCGTCATGTACCGCACTGGACAGGTTTCTGGGAACCAGCGCATCCCCGATGACGAAAAGCTCGATTCCTTCGGCCTGTACGGCTTTCTTAAGGGCTTCGTTTGCCGCGCGATCGCTGTTCACAATCGTGTCGCATGTTAGCGGGATCCGGTAGCCGTCATAGGTACGGATAATCATCCCCTCCGGTGTGATGGTTTCGATCTCGCAATCATTGTAGGCTTTGACTCCGTTTTGGCGCAGGTAAATCATGTAGCGCCACTTGAAAGAAGGATTGACGTCGAACCCTGCAGTCTTTTCCTTGCCTACGAGGGTCACCTTCTTTCCCTGCCTGGTCAGATACAGGGCACATCCGATTCCGGGCTTGCGGTTCCCCCAGATCACCACGTTCTCGCCGACCTGAGCCTTCCCGCTCATTACATCCAAAAGATGGACCACGTTCTTATGGGAGCCGCCCGGCAAATCCGGATAGATCGGCCCGGTGGCCAGCACCACCGTATCAGGCATCACGTCGGAAATCATCTCTTCGGTGACCGCTGTTCCCAGATGAAAGGTTACATCGGCCAGCTCGCACATCTTTTTCTGGTACGCTGCGCAGGTCCACAATTCATCATCGCCATAGGGAGCTTTCCGGGCCTCGTTGAGGGTACCGCCTATAGTATCACGCTTATCGTAAACGTGAACTTCATGGCCGCGCCTGGCCGCCATATAGGCGCACTCAAGGCCGGCGGGCCCGGCGCCCACGATCATGATTTCCTTTTTATTTTCCGCAGGTTTGGGATTCGTGAATTCCGGGTTCGATTCATGGGCACATATGGGGTTGATATAGCAGGTCATGGGCGCATCCCGGAACAGTCGGGACAGGCAAAGGTTGCAAGCCACGCAGTGCCGGATTTCATCCTCTCTCCCTTCCAGAACCTTTTTGGGCATCAAGGGATCGGCGATCATGGATCGGCACATCTCCCAGATGTCGAGTTCACCGGCGCCGATAGCCTTGTTCGGCAGGTCCGGTTTGAATAGGCGATAAGCCATCTGAACCGGGATTTTAACGTGTTCCTTGGCCCGCTTGGCCAGATAGATCCAGTTCCCCATGGGAATATCACGGCTGATGACCGGTTGAATGGACTCCTGCCAGCCGAGGGTGACGCTGATGTAGTTCACTCCGGCCTCTTCGGCAATTTTATAAGTTTCCATCGACTCCTGGGGCGTGTTCCCCCGTACATCGTCAAGGAGTTCTTCGGCGCACAGCCGGATTCCCAGAGGAACATCCGGGCCGCAAACCGCCTTGACGCCCTGGATGATCTCCACCACCGCCCGCATCCTACCCCGGATGTCTCCGCCGTATTCGTCGCTGCGTCGGTTGGTGTAGCTGGAAATGAAGTTGGAGACGAGGTAACCAACGATGCCCGAGATCTCCATGATGTCGAATCCAGCCTCGATTCCTCTGCGGGCCGCATCGATGTGCTGCCGGATCATCTCCTTGATCTCCGCCTTGGTCATCTCCTTCATGAGTCTGAAGATGCGCAAGCGCTGGGGAACTGCCGAGGGTCCGTGCCCGTAAGGCACATCCACGGCGCCTACCCTGCCGCAGTCCATCAATTGAAAACCGGCCACGGCTTTCTGCTCGTGAACGGCATCGGCAATACGCTTTAGTCCCGGAACAAACTTGTCGTCCCAGCAGGCCGCCTGTCCCACATAACCCTGGCCTTGCCGCTTTGCATCCATGTAAACGCCCTGCATGGAGCATAGGCCTCCCACCACGCCCTTGGCGCGCTCACGCATATAGGCCACCCCCGAATCAGTTACAAAACCATCATGCGCATTCAGATTTTCTTCCGTTGCGGCATATTTGATCCGGTTGGGCACGATGAGATTGCCGATCCGGATCGGTTTGAACAGGTGGGGGTAAGTTTTTGCCCCAGGATACGACGAATAGTCCCACTCAAACAGTTGCTTCGCCATCTCTCAGCCCTCCTCCTTTGATAAATCCTGGAATCCATTATTTCACTGAAATGTTACCGAAAAGCCCGAGTCTTGATTAAAAGCTATGCTTCGTTACCATGCTTTATGCCTGAGGGCGTCTGGGTTGCCTCGGCTAATAGAGTCCTCACCGGTAAAGCCGGATCGTTTTCCCGGGTTGTAAACGCGCTCACCAACAGGTCAAACGTCTCTTCAAGATTTTCAAAGAGGCTGTATTTCCGATCCCTCAACAGCCATAAGGTGATGATATGTTCCATGGTGCCGATAAAAATATTGCGGGCGATGCTCGGATTGATATGCGACCGCATCTCGCCGGTGCGCTTGCCCTCCTCGAAAATCTCAAGCAGGTAAGCATACAGCACCTTCACGTTGGAATAGACCTCGGTCTGCATGAAATTGGCGTTGGTCTTAAGAAAGAAGTAGACAATCTTGGCATCCAGCGGCGACTCCTCAACACGGCGGAAGTACCACCAGAGATACTTCCTCAGTTTGTTAACGGCTCCCTTGATTCCGAAAAGCTGCCGTTCGAGGTCTTCAATAAGTTCGGATACCCACATATCCGGTATGGCTAAAAGCAGGTCTTCTTTGCCCTGGAAATACTCATAAAGCGCCGCCTCGGATAATTCCGCCTGTTTGGAGATATCCGCAATGGTGGTTTTAAGATACCCCTGGTCGGCAAATAGCATTTTTGCGGCATCGATGATTCGATCTTTGGTGGATTCTTTCTTATTTTTCGGATGTTTCACCATGATCCTAATATAGTTTCATAAAAAGATTGTATTCGAGCTTAACTCAATTCAAGATATTGTATATATGATAATTTATTGTCTTAATACCGTTAGAATATTTTTATAATTGTCCCTAATGAATTGGTTATAACCCATGAATTCACCGGTCAACAACGGTATTTATTTAGATTTGCCGGATAAAATATTTTATTTTTCTTTGCTATTTTATTGAAATATCATATTGTATTTATTTGATATATCTATTTTATTAACCCATGAATTGATTAATTTCCGAATAACATTAGGTCTTTTTATTGTCAAGAAAAAAAACCGTCGGCAGTCCGATCCTTCGGGGGAATTGATCGTTGTGTTCAACGATCCTTTTTGGTATCCTAACATAAGCGCGCGACCCGTTGTTATCCAATTATCGACGAAGGAAAAGCATCAACGATGAAGACCATCCTGGCAATTTATGGAAGTCCCCGCCGAAAGGGAAACACGGCCTCCCTCCTGAAGCGGGCCGTGGAAGGTGCGCTTCAGGCAGGCGCCCAGGTGGAAGAAGTAGTCCTTCGGGATCTGAAAATATCACCCTGCCTGGAAATTTACGGCTGCAGAAAAACCGGACGTTGCGCCATCCAGGATGACTTTCAAGGGCTTTATGACCGTCTGCTGGCATGCGACGGCCTCATGCTGGCAAGCCCCATCTTCTTTTACACCGTCAGCGCCCATACCAAGATCCTCATGGACCGTTGCCAATCCTTATGGGTCAAGAAATACTGGATCGACAAGAACCCCTTTTCACCCAAGATCGTGAAACGAAAAGGTCTGTTCATCGCCGTAGGGGCTACACGCGGAAAAAAGCTTTTTGACGGAGCACTTCTGACGGTCCGTTACTTTTTCGACACCTTCGACGCCGAACTGTGGCAATCGCTTTTCTATCGGGGACTCGATTTTGAGGGTGATATTTTCGAACATCCCGAATACCTTCAAGAGGCCTATTCTTCAGGACATGCACTGGCCCAAGCTGAGGCGTGCATCATTTGAGTCCTGATTTATAACCAGACTTTTTTCTCATAGCAAGCATTTTTTACAGTGAAATCATATTGATAATGACTATAACCGGTTTTACCGAAAGCCAAGGCAAAACCTTTTATTTTAAACTTGATGAAATCGTAAAATTCAAAATTGGGATGGCAAAGTAAAAAGCTTCAGATGGAAGGTGCGCAAATCCTGAGGAATGAGGCGTACTTATAGGTACGCTGCAATGACAAAGGATGCAGCGCAACGCAGCAGATGGACTTTTTACGAAGCCATCAAACTTCTATTCCGACCAGAAGATTTACCCTTATGAAGATCAAGAAAGCCGCCTTCGTTGTCGTGATCTTATCGGCTCTATGTTTGCTTGGATGGACGATCTACCAGAAACGTGATCGTTTCCGCTTGAGTTTGAATAAAGAACCCCGAAAAGCGCCGGTAACCGTAGAGATCAGCCCTGTCCGGAAAGCCGACATCCGGGATAGGATTTCATTAACGGGAACCTTACAAGCCTGGTCATCCTTTATCCTTGCCCCGAAAATCGCGGGAAGGCTGGAAAAGATTTGGGTCAACATCGGAGACACGGTTAAAGTCGGACAATTGGTGGCGGTCCTGGATGACGAAGAATACCGTCAGCAGGTCAACCAGGCAAGGGCGGAGATGGAAGTGGCCCAGGCCAATCTCCTGGAGTGGGAAAGCGCTTTGGAAAATGCCAAACGGGAATTTGCGCGAACGGTCGAGCTGAGAAAAAAGAAGATCGCTTCAGAATCCCAACTCGATGCGTCCGAATCCGAATATAAAACCCAACAAGCCAAGATCAAAGTGGCCCTCGCTCAGGTTGCACAAAAAATGGCGGCTTTAAAGGCTGCAGAGGCGCGGCTCTCTTATGCTCGGATTCAAATCGGCGAAAATAATGCTTCAAGCTGCCAGGTCGTTGGGGAACGATTTGTCGATGAAGGGTCCATGCTGGCTCCCAATACACCCATTGTTTCCATTCTGGACATCGGTAAACTCATTGCCGTTGTCCATGTCATCGAACGAGATTATCATAAAGTTCATATCGGGATGGAGGCGATAATCACTACGGATGCCCTCCGCGAAATGTCCTTTACCGGGAAAGTGGCCCGTATCGCCCCGTTGTTGAAGGAACAATCCAGAGAGGCCAGAATTGAAATCGAAGTCCCGAACGACCGGCTACTCCTCAAACCCGGCATGTTTATCACCGCTGAAATCCTATTCGCCATACATGAAAACGCCACGGTGATACCCAAAGCCGCACTGATGAAAAGAGAAGGCCTGCAAGGGGTATTCATGGCCGATCTGAAAGAAGAAAAAGCGCATTTCGTTCCTGTCAAGGTCGGCATCACCGATGAAAGCCTTATAGAGATATTACAGCCTCCTCTTGCCGGATCCATTGTGACGCTGGGTCAGCATCTGCTGGAAGACGGAGCCTCCATAATCGTTCATGAAAAAGAAGCGGTCCAAGACATCATTCAGAAAGGAAAATCCGAAGACATCAGGGAAAACCCACTACCTTCCGGAAAGCAACCATCTTGAATATCTCCCAATTTTTTATCCGCCGCCCGATAATGACGATCATGTTTTCTTTGATCGTCATTATCTTAGGGAGCGTTTCATTCTATCGCCTAACCATTGATCTCATGCCGGATATCACCTATCCGACCCTAAGCATCACTACCCAATATGAAAATTCCGGTCCCGAAGAGGTTGAAGAATTGATCACACGCCCCGTGGAAGAAGCCATGAGCGCCGTTCCCGGGGTGGAGGAAGTGACCTCGGTATCCGCAGAAGGAAACAGCAACGTTCGTGTCACCTTTACCTGGGGAACGGATCTCGACGCAGCGGCAAATGATGTACGGGATCGGTTGGATCGAATCATCCCTGTTCTGCCGGAAGATGCGGAACGGCCTAGTTTGAGAAAATTCGATCTCGCCTCATTCCCGATCCTCATTCTCGGTGTTTCCAGTCGGTTGGATCCGATTCAAGTCCGAAGAATCATAGATGACCAGATAAAAAACCGCATCGAACGGATCCCAGGGGTGGCATCTCTGGACATCCGAGGCGGCCTGAATCGAGAAATCCACATCAACCTGGACGCGGAAAAGGTCAAGGCACTAGGACTCCCTGTGGATCGATTACTTACCCTTCTACGGGAGGAGAACATTACGATTCCGGCCGGAACGATCGAACAGGGAAACTTTGATATCACGATCCGAACTCCCGGCATTTACAACAACCTGGATGAGCTGCGGAATACCGTGATCGCTCTTCGGGAAAACGTTCCAATCCAATTGAAAGAAATCGCCACGGTTGAAGATGCCTGGGAAAAAATCACCCGGATTGTCCGGGTAAACGGAAAACCGGGCATACGCCTTGCCGTGAATAAGCAATCCGGAAAAAATACGGTAGAGGTGGCTTCCGGTGTCCTTGAGGAGATCACCCGCATCAATCAAGATTTTCCTCAACTGCAGATCGTTCCCATCATCGACACCTCCGATTATATCAAGCGTTCCATCACCAATGTTGGCACATCGGCCTTATATGGGGGTGCGCTTGCCGTATTGGTTCTGCTCTTTTTCTTGAGAAATATCCCCAGCACCGCCATTATCGCAACCACCATTCCTATATCTGTAGTGGCCACGTTTGGCTTGATGTATTTTAGTGGTTTTACACTGAATTTGATGACGCTGGGCGGGCTTGCACTCGGCGTCGGGATGCTGGTCGATAATGCCATTGTCGTGCTGGAGAACATTTTTCGGCTTCGAGAATCAGGCCAGGATCCGGAATCGGCTGCCATTAACGGAAGCCATGAAGTGGCGGCAGCCGTGATTGCCAGTACGTTGACCACGCTGGTCGTATTCCTTCCCTTGATATTTGTTCGCGGGATGTCCGGAATCATGTTCAAGCAGTTGTCCTACGTGGTAAGTTTTTCTCTGGCTTGCTCATTGGCCGTGGCACTCACCCTCGTCCCGATGCTCTCGTCAAGGGTCCGCGCCCCGGTTATTGACAATTCCAATGGCCGTATCTCCATAAAAAGCAGGATTTTCCGCATCACCGGACGATGGTTTACCTGGATGGAAACCGGCTATCAGAAGGTGTTGCGATATGCATTGGACCATCGATCGTTGATTTTAACGGCAACTTCGGTATTGCTGGTTGCTTGTCTCCTTTTGATACCCTTAATCGGCGTCGAATTGATGCCGGCCGTTGATGAGAGCGAGGTCCGGATCTATGCGGAAATGGCTGTCGGAACACGTATCGATGTGGTGCACCAGGCGTTTCAAAAAATCGAAGCCATCGTAGAACAGGAAGTGCCTGAAATCCAAAATTCCGTTTCGTTCATCGGCGGGTCCTCCTGGCGCGCCCGCGGATCCAATACCGGTGAGATGCGAATCGCCCTGCTACCGGTCAAAATGCGAACTCGATCCAGCGAAGAAATTGCCGCCGCGCTCCGGAAAAAGCTTGGCGCTATACCCGGGGCTAAGATCCGGACCCGGGCGGGACAGGGTCTTTTCATTCTTAGGCTCGGCGCCGGGGAGGGAGAGCAGGTTCAATTGGAACTCCGCGGCCATGAGCCAGAAAAGGCGGATATAATAGCCCACCTCATTGAAAGCCTTATCCGCCAGATTCCGGGAATCACCGACACCCAAATCAGCAGGGAGATTGGAACTCCGGAAGAGCTCGTCATCATCAACCGTCAAAAGGCCGCAAGCATGAAACTGACGGTATCGAAAATCGCCAATATGCTTCAAACCATGCTCTCCGGAACATCTGCGGGAAATTTTCGCGAAGAAGGGAAAGAATATCCGATTCGAGTGAAGTTAAAAGGCGCAGAGCAGAAGAGCATCCAGGAAATTTTGAACCTTCCCATCAACAACTCAGACGGAAACCTTGTTGTGCTTGGAAACGTGGTCGAACTCAAAGATAGAAGCGGACCGATACTCATCGAACGTAAAGATCAGGAACGAGTGATTTACATAACGGCAAACATCAGCGGCCGGGATATGGGCTCCATACTTGATGACATCCGCAAAGCGATATCCTCCGTCCCATTACCCAAAGGATTCAGCTTCCGTTTCGGAGGTGATTACGAGGAACAGCAGAAATCTTTCCGCGAATTGTTGCTAAGCTTTATTCTGGCCCTGATTTTGGTATATATGGTGATGGCATGCCTCTATGAATCCATCCGTTATCCCTTTGTCGTCATGTTTTCAGTTCCACTGGCCAGTATCGGTGTTATTCTGATGCTTTTTCTAACCGATACCACATTCAACGTACAGTCCTATATCGGCTGCATCATGCTGGGCGGCATCGTGGTCAACAACGCAATTTTACTCGTGGATCACACCAACTTGCTTAGACGAAGAGACAGGCTTCCTCTCAGAGAAGCCATAGAGGAGGCGGGCAAGAGACGGCTGCGACCCATTTTAATGACCGCCTTGACAACGATTTTGGCCATGATACCCCTCGCCTTAGGCATCGGCGAGGGAGGAGAAGCCCAAGCGCCGATGGCCAGAGCCGTCATCGGGGGGCTGTTTAGCTCGACTCTGATCACCCTGGTGGTGGTTCCCACTATTTATACGCTTTTTGAAAAGGATTCTTCAAAAAGGACTGCATGATAAAGGAAGGGGATAAAATTCTGATGCCATGAAATCACTTTTTATTTTACAATTGCAATTCATTCTCATCGGGGTATTAGTATTTTTATGCCTTTTCTGTTCCGGTGTAGAAACGTTGTCGGCGGACCGGACACCCCCTTCTTACGGCATCTCCATTCAATCGGGCCTGAATCCCGACCCAGGAGCAACTCCTGTTGAAAAACAAGCCAATGAAGTTTCGGAAAAGGGTCCGCTGAGAATTTCATTGATGGAAGCCATATTGATGGCTATTCAAAATAACCGCACTTTAGCGGCCGAAAAGATCACCCCCTACATTCAGCAGACCTATGAAGAACAAGAACGAGCGAAGTTCGACCCTGTCCTGGGAGGCGAATTCTCCACCGAACAAGACGATGGTAAGAAGCCGATCCAGACGGGGGCCGGAATCGAAAACCTGAGGAGCACTATTTATGAGGGGACCGTTTTTCTCAATGAATTTTTCCCTTCCGGCACAGACGTTGAAATCGGAATTTACCACCAGAGCACGGATTCGAGCGGATACAAGGATCTTTTTTCTTCCACCCGGCTGGGGTTGTTCGTCACGCAATCGCTCCTTAAAGGTTATGGGCTTGATGCCAATCTGGTGACGCTTCGGCAAACTCGGATCCAAACGGACATCACGAGATATGAACTTCGCGGGTTTGTCGAATCCCTTGTGGCCCAGGTTGAAACCGCCTACTGGGATTATGCGCTTTCCCAACGCCAGATTGAAATCGTTGAAGAATCCCTAAAAGTTGCCCACCGTCAGCTCGAAGAAACAGAGGAAATGATCAAAATCGGGACCATGGCGGAAGCAGAACTTGCCGCTCTTCAGGCTGAAGTGGCGATACAGCAGCAGGGATTGATCAACGCCAAAAGCAACCTGGAATCATCCCGCCTTCACCTATTGCAGTTACTGACCCCATCTGGAACGGTTCTCTATGATCGTGACGTCATTTTGATCCATCCGCCCACGCTGCCGAATATCAAAATGGATGAAATTCAATCGCATGTTTTGGTGGCTCTTAAAATGCGACCCGAAATCAATCATGCGAGACTGAGCCTCCAACAGAAAGGCCTCGAAGTGGTACGCACGAAAAATGGTCTTCTCCCTAAAATGGACCTTTTCATCTCATTGGGTAAAACCGGATATGCGGATTCGTTCGCGGGATCCGTCAGCGATATCGGAGGCGAGTCTTACGATGCATTGATCGGGGCAAGAATCGAGTCTCCGTTTTTCAATCGATCGGCCAAAGCGGAACATCGAAGATCCCTCCTGCAAAAGGACCAGGCCGAAAAGGCCCTGGAGAATTTGGAAAACCTCGTCGAACTGGATGTGCGAAACGCCTTCATCGAAATGAGCCGTTCAAAGGAGCAAATAGCCGCGAGCGTGGCAACCCGAAAATTTCAGGAAGAAAAACTGAGGATCGAAACCGAAAAATTTCGAGTAGGTCGCTCCACCAATTTATTCGTGGCACAAGCCCAGCGGGATCTTTTAGCAAGCCGAATCGGCGAAGTTCAGGCGCTGGTGAATTACCTCAAGTCTTTAACCCGTTTTTATCAACTCGAAGGCTCTCTTCTCGAGCGACGTGGTATTCAGGCTCCGGGCGGAAACAATGACGGATCATGATTTACTCCTCCATGTAGGGCATTTATTCATAAAAGAGCCTGGAATAGCACTATTCGTCGATTTAACGCGTATAAGTAATATTATCACTATAGGAGGAAAAGATGACAAAGCCTATTTACGAAAACCTGTTCAAACCTCTGAATCTGAAAGGTCTCAGATTGAAAAACCGCATCACCATGGCACCGCTATATTTGGGATACGCCGCCTCAGAGGGCCAAGTTTCCCCGCTGTTGCTTCACCACTATAAAGAGATGGCTCGAAGCGGTGCCGCCATGATTATGGTCGAGAATTCGAGCATAACACCCAATAGCAGCGGAACGCCCCGAACCATAAGATGTGACCACAATCGATATCTAAAGGGATTGGAAACCCTTGCGGATACAATCCATCAGGAAAAGAGCCTGGCCGGTCTTCAAATCAACCATGCAGGACGATTTGCCCATGTTTCAGAACCTGTGGCGCCATCCGCTGTGTCGGTATTTGGAAAAACGCCTCGAGCACTGACCAAAAGAGAAATTGTCACCATCCAGAGGCAATTTGCAAATGCCGCTTTACGTGTGAAACAGGCCGGATTTGATTTGGTGGAACTCCACGGAGGAACCGGATATCTCCTTGCCCAGTTTGTATCTCCAAGAACCAATCATCGAAGCGATTCTTACGGCGGACCGATTGAAAATCGGATCCAATTTCCTATTGAGGTTTTAAAACGGGTAAAAGATGCTGTGGGAGATTTTCCGGTCGGATACCGTTTCTTGGTTAATGAGTGGCTGCCGGACGGCCTTCAGGAGAGCGAGTCCATCCTTTTAGCTAAAAGTCTGGAGCAAGAAGGCATTGCATACCTCTCTGCCATGGGCGGAACCTACGAATCTTTTTTTCTGCCGGACATGGTGAAAAAAGCCAGAAGAGCCGGCTACATGGTATCCTTGGCATCCGTTGTCAAAAAGAACGTAGGCGTTCCGGTCATTGCAGCGGGAAGAATTTCAACGCCATCTAAAGCCGAATCCATATTGAAAGAAAAAAAGGCGGATCTTATCGGTTTGGCCCGTATGTTATGGGTCGATCCGGAATGGCCGAAGAAAGCTCGAAAAGGGGATGAACGATCCATCATCAAGTGCAGCCCGGTATGCAATGCGTGCTTTCATTTGGTGATGCAAGGCAAATCCGCCTATTGTACAAAATGGAGCTTGGAAAAACGGACGATCTATCAGGGTCTGTTTCAATAACGCTTTTGAAGATTGTTGCGTTTTCTAGCGCGACACCTTCCGTTTCCTCCCATATTCTGGGAGAAACGGAATGCCCTGTTCTCAACAGAGAGATTCTTTAGCTTATGAGGACAATTTAGAAGCAATCGCGGCGACGTGTTTACCCTGAAACCGGGCCGCAGCAAGCTCGTTTTCACTGGGCATGCGGGATCCGTCTCCGCCGGCAATGGTGGAAGCGCCGTAAGGGGATCCTCCGGAGATCTCATCGATGGTCATCTGCCCCTGGAACGTATAGGGTAATCCAACCAAGATGAACCCATGATGCAGCAATGTGACATGAAAGGTCAGAATGGTCGATTCCTGGCCGCCGTGCTGAGTCGCGCTGCTCGTGAAAACGCTCCCCACCTTGCCGACCAAAGCCCCCTTGGCCCATAATTCACCCGTGGCATCAAGGAATTGGCGCATCTGTCCGCACATATTGCCGAACCGGGTCGGGGTTCCAAATATGACGGCATCGGCTCCCGCCAGCTCTTGCACCGCACAGACCGGTATATGGGCAAAGCGCTTTTGGGCTTCGAGCGCCCCCATTTGTTTTAAAACTTCGATAGGGAGTGTTTCTGGAACACGGCGCAGAATCACTTCGGCCCCGTTCACCGCCCTTACACCTTCGGCAACGGCCTCGGCCATTTGATAGACATGGCCGTAAGTCGAATAAAAAACCACTAATGCTTTCATAGCCCCCTCCTCTTTTAGATAATCTTATCTTCCTTGAGGAATCGTTGTGTAGAAAATATAACCGGCGTAAGATCTGTCAACCTAAAGAAAAGGGAATATTGATTATACTGTGGCATATTCCTCATGAATTGGCAATTGACAAAAGACGTTTCATGCCTTAACTATCACGAAAACCAAACAGGTGCAACGTTGGGGGTGAGCCCTTGCGCTGGTAAAAGGAAAGCGTGGTGAGAGTCCACCGCAGGCCAGCCATTGCTGTAATCGGGGACGAACGCTGCAAGGATGCCACTGTCAGCCGGTCGATTGCAAAAAAGCGGATTGACTGATGGGAAGGCGCAGCCAGTAGGATGATCCATAAGCCAGAAAGCCTGCCTGTTTGTTGCTAATTTAACGGATATCATGCTGGATGTTATTCGTATCTGAAACTGCTGCCTGAGCCTTGGAGATGCAGAAAAGATACGGAAAAGCGTTCGGCGGAGCTATCTCTTTTTACATCGAAATTTCTAGCCTTTCGGCCCTGTCCTCCCTTTTCCCTCCGGAAATTGCCGTCTGCGATGTCTTTGCCGTCTTTCCCAAAATCATCGAGGCTCAGTCGGTCAAAAATTTCAAAGGAGGAATGTTTCCATGACAAATCTGACTAAAAGATCAAATCGCCCAAAAGAAAAGGATATCGTCATCACACGGTCAGCGCAGGGCTTTGAATCCTTCCGGGAGCCCTTTAGGTCCACCCTGAAATCCATAGAGCCGATCGGGAAAGATCTGCTTTCCGCTGCCCAGGCAAAAATAGACAACAAAACTAAACCCTTAGGGTCTTTGGGAAAGCTGGAAGATCTGGCCGTTCAACTGTGTCTGATTCAAAAAAATCTCAATCCCCGGCTCTATCGGAAATCCATGTTCGTATTTGCCGCAGATCACGGCATTGTTGAAGAAGGTGTTTCCGCCTATCCTTCGGAAGTGACCGGCCAAATGGTGAAAAATTTCCTGGAAGGGGGTGCTGCCATTAATGTGCTTTGTCGTCAATGTGGCATCGACATCCGCGTGGTGGACATGGGCGTCGCCGGCGATATCGAAAATCACCCGCTTTTATTGAACAAGAAAGTCCGTAAGGGGACCCGCAATTTTGCGCTTGCTCCCGCCATGACACCCGAAGAAACCGTTTCGGCTGTTCAGAACGGTGCGGAGGTGTTTTTAAACGAATATGAGTCCAATCCCATCGACATTGTTGGCCTGGGTGACATGGGGATCGGAAACACCAGTTCAGCAACAGCCATCATCTGCGCTATTTGTGACATCAGCCCTGCTGAAGCTACGGGTCGAGGTACAGGCATCGATTATAAGGCCCTGAAGCATAAGGCCGAGGTGATCGAAAGAGCCTTGCGGTTTCATCGACCAAACCCAAAAGATGCCCTTGATGTACTACAGAAAGTGGGGGGCTTTGAAATCGCGGGCATCGCAGGAGCGGCCCTTGCGGCAGCATCAAAGCGAACGGCGGTGGTTCTGGACGGAGTCATATCCACGGCAGGAGGACTCATCGCCTATCTCATCAACCCCAACATCCAAGGATTCCTCATCTCCGGGCACCGCTCCGTAGAACCCGCTCAAGAGACGGCCCTCGCTTTCATGGAACTGGAACCTCTTGTAGATTTGAATATGAGGCTGGGCGAGGGAACCGGGGCAGCCCTGGCCATTCATTTTGCCGAGGCTGCTGCAAGAATCATGCGGGAGATGGCATCCTTCGAGGAAGCAGGAGTTACAAAGAAAATATAATGGCTATCTCTATTTGAAAATGAATCCCGCAGCTTCAGAGCTTTTAGGCAACACGCTCTGGAATGGTTTGAACGGCGGAAGCGCCGAAACATCAGCGGCGCTTTCGCCGTTTTCGGATAATATAAAAAGACTATTTTTGGGGTTTTCCCATGACCTCTTCGAACATCGCCTCATCCCATGCCTTTCCGTTAGCAATGTTCTGCCGGAACTTGATGAAATCGATGACGTCCTTGCCGGTAATTTTTTTCGTGTTGAAGGCTCCGAATCCGAGGTAGGCCTCTCCGCTCATGTTGGCGGCCAACCAGTGCCTGTGGGCGTTCTTCATGGTATCCCAGAAGAACTTCTTTTTCTGCCGAACGCTGTCGATGGACTCGATCAAACAACCGGGGAACAGATTGGCAAAGGTCCATACGACTTTGTCGACCTCCTTGTCGAGAAGCTCAAAGTCGGCGTTCGGCTGATGTTGCTTAACGAACTCCCGAGCCCTCTTCCCTTCCTCGCCGGTTTTGAATTCGCCGTAGACAATCTCTCCGTCTTCCACATACTTGTCCGTGATGACCATCGGGCTTCTCACCCATTTGCCGTCCACCTTCAACACCGGCACCACCTTGCTGACCAGGTTCTTGGCCTTCATCTTGTAGGCAGACCACATCTCGCAGGAAACGCAGTTCCACATGGCGTCTTCAATACTGAGGTACCAGGGGAGGAAATCCGATGACCCACCCACGGGCGCCGACCCATGTCTTGGTCCGGCCTGTCCGAAAATAGCCAGGTCCGAAGAAAGGGCCAAATCACATGCCATGCCGATTTCCTGACCGCCGGCGACCCGCATCCCGTTCACCCGGCAGATGACGGGTTTTTTGCACTGAAGTATGGAATCCACCATACCGTTGAAAAGCTCCATATACTGGCCGTACTCGTCACATCGCATGCCGTAAAATTCACTGTACTCTTTGGTGTTGCCCCCGGTACAGAAGGCATAGGGGCCGGTTCCGGTGAAGACTACGGTCACGACACTTCGATCCAGCGAGGCGTTCTGAAATCCGGCGATGACGCCTTTGACCATCTCGGTGGTATAAGAATTGTACTGTTTCGGGTTGTTCAGCCGAATCCAGGCCACATAGAGCCCGTCCACCACATTTCCTTTGGGATCTTTCAGGGGTCGCTTTTCGAAAACCACGCAAGGCGCATTCTCTTCTTTGCCCCAGTGGACATCGGTGTGCAGGCTATGGTCTTTAATCGCGTTATCTCTCGGCATCCAATCCAAACTCATTGTATCACCCTCCTTCTTTTCATTTTCAGTTAACGGGTTGATTCTCTGTTTGCTTTTTAAAAGTCCGGGGTCAGCACGATCCGCCGATCCGGAGCGGCTTTATGGGCTTCGGCAAACGTTTCGACGATGGTGCTCATGGGTCGAGTCTGAACAAAAGGTTCGATGTCGATTTTCTTTTTCAGAACCATATCCAGGACGATGGGGTAATATTCCGGGAGGCATCCCCAGGTCCCCAGGACATCGGCATCAAAGGCCATCACCCGGCCGAACATGTAATCCACTTTTGCCATGCCAAACCCCACCACTACGAGTTTTCCGATGAAGCTTAAAAGTGAAAGCGCCACCTCCTGACCCGTTTTGGAGCCGGTGACTTCGAAGATCTTCCAGCCGAATCCCGGAAGGCCGTTTTTCTTGCAAATCCCTTTGAAATCATCGGAGACCGCTTTAACATCCTTATCTGTGGAATTGATGACAAAATCAGCGCCGTATTTCAGGGCTCTTTCCAGACGTTCCTGATTCCGGGCAATGCCCACCACACAATTCGCCCCCAAAGCCTTCAAGGTCTGGCCCACATACTGGCCGACTCCACCGGTGATACCGATGACCACCGCATTATCCCCCGGTTGGAATGCCGCTCGCTTGGCCGCCTGGTAGGGTGTGGTGGCGGCATCCGCCACGACCGCCAGATGTTCCAGGGGAATTTTGCCCCGGTTCCTCACTTCACAAAGGTCGATGCTCGGCACCGGGATGTGGCTGGAAAACCCGCCATAAATCCCCAGACTGTTTCCGGGCATCTTCTGAGCCAGACATCGATTTCCTCTCCCGGTTTTGCACAAAATGCACTTCCGGCAAGGCATCACGGCCGGAATAATCACCTCTTTCCCGATCCAGGCCTCCTCTCCCGCCACTACGATTCCTGAAATCTCGTGCCCCAGGGTCAGCGGAGGCTTTGAAATGGTGGGGACCCCATCATAAAAATATCCCAAGTCCGTGTGGCAAACGCCGCACCCGGCCACTTCCACCAAAACTTCTCCGGATTTAAGTTCCGGAACCGATATCTCCGCTTTTGCGAGTTTTCCGGGGATCTTTTCCTTGGTTTCTTTGTTGAATGTTGTCGGTTGGACCATCTGCCAGGTCTGGATCTTCTTCGGTACGGTCGGCATGTTAGCTCCTCCTTAACCCATTATTAAAAATTCAGCCGGAACGGCCGGGACTCATCTCGCTCAAATTAAAAATCATATTATAGCTATAATATAACTAAATGGGTGTCAATAGGTTTTATCGTGGCGGGTATAAAAAAGCCGTCTCAATTCATTTGGGTTTGACCTTGGTGGTCTCGTAAAAAGTCGAAAATGCTCTCTTTCCGTCATTCCGACGAAAGCCGGAATCCAGTGTTCTCAAGCACTGATGAAACCCCTGGACCCCGTTTTTCAACGGGGTGACGATTTTTTATGAAACCATCAACCTTCAGATGAAAGAAGAAATTTACATTTTAAGACAGCAGTCCTCCATTTCGGTCTTGACTCTGCGCTGATGTAGCTGTAATATAGCTTCCTTCGGTTATTATCATAAAAACGTTGAACCGATCAAAAAAAGGGGGGGACATGCTGTTGAAGGACAAGAACGCCATCGTGACCGGGGGGTCCCAGGGAATCGGAACCGCGATCTCTTTGGAACTGGCAAGAGAGGGTGCGAACGTCTGCCTGACCTGCCGTAAGCACGAAAAAGAGGCTCTGGAGGTGAGAGACCAAATTTTGAACATGGGCCGAAAAGCGATCGCCGTAAAGTGCGACACCGCCTCCTTCACAGAGGCGGGAGATGTCGTTAAAAAGGCCCTGGAGGCGTTCGGCAAGGTCGATATCCTGGTCAACAACGCCGGCATGAACTGGGACGGTGTTTCCTGGAAAATGAGTGAAGAACAGTGGGATCGCGTCATCGAGGTCAATCTCAAAGGTTACTTCAACTTCACCCGCCATGTGGCCCCCCTGCTCAAGGATCAGAAACACGGAAAAATCGTTAACATCACGTCCATCAACGGGCTGCGGGGAAAATTCGGTCAGACGAACTACTCGGCCTCCAAAGCCGGCATCGTCGGATTCACCAAGGCCTTGGCCAAAGAGCTGGGGGCCTTCAACATCAACGTAAACGCCGTAGCACCCGGCCTCATCGAAACGCCCATGCTGACCCAGTCCGACGCCCGAAACAAAATCGTGGACATGGCCATGGCCGAAATCGTTCTCAAGCGCGTGGGAACGCCGGAGGACCTTGCCAATGTGGTGGTCTTTCTAGCCTCGGAAAAGGCACGGCACATCACCGGCGGGGTGATTAAAGTGGACGGCGGACAATATATCTGAGCTATCAAGCGGTCAAAGAGGATTAGGAATCGAAGGGTCAAAGGTTAAAGTAAAAGACTAACGACAAAGGGAGATCGCTTATGGGAAAAGTGGGAATCATCGGAGTCGGCCAAAGCGCCTTCGTCCGCCAGTACCCCGGATCCATCCGGGAGCTGGCCTTTGAAGGCTTCAAAAACGCCATGAAAGACGCTCAGATTACGGTTAAAGATATTGACGCCTCGATCATCTGTTCGGCGCCCGAATATGACAAACAGCGGTCTCCGGCCGGTGTCTTTGCCGAATACCTGGGTCTAAATCCTCAGCCCACGTTTTATGTGGAAAGCCTTTGCTCTTCGAGCAGCATGGGGCTTCGTCTGGCCTATTCTCTTATCAAATCCGGATTGCATGAAGTGGTGGCGGTCATCGGCTTCCAGAAGATGTCCGAGATCAGTTCATCGGAATCCCAGGAGCGGATGGGCCGTGGGGCCGACATCCAGTGGGAAAGCCCTTTCGGCACCATGATGCCCGCCTATTACGCCATGTACGCCCGGGCTCATATGAAGGCTTACGGGACCACGCTCGAAGACCTGGCTCTGATCCGCGTCAAGTCCGCCACCTATGGTCAACTGAATGAACTGGCTGTCTATCGAAAACCGGTGACTTTCGAGATGTTCTCAGACCCCAAAGACCGGATGGCCGGTCCGGTGGCAAGCCCCTTGAGAGTGGGTGACTGCTGCGCCAACGCCGATGGAAGTTCCTGCATCATCGTGGCCAGCAAAGAAAAAGCCAGGACTTTCTCGAAAAACCCGGTCTGGATCATGGGTCTGGGCGCCGCCTCTACCAGCGTAAACCTGGCGGGCAGGAACCTTTTCACAGGGCTTACCGTGGCCCACGATGCGGCAAGAGAAGCTTACACCATGGCCGGTGTGGGTCCTAAGGACATCGATGTGGCGGAAGTGCACGACTGCTTCACCATCGCCGAACTCATGGCCTATGAAAACCTGGGTTTTGCCAAACCCGGAGAGGGGAAGGATCTTATCCGGAGCAAGGAAACTTACAAGGAAGGAAGCATACCGGTGAACGTGGACGGCGGACTCCTTTCCAAAGGGCATCCCATCGGCGCCACCGGAGGATCCCAGATCCGCACCGTCGTGCGCCAGCTCAGAGGGGAAGCCGGCACCATCCAGATAAAAGACCCGGAAATCGGGCTCGTTCACAACATCGGCGGGGTCGGACTCTACGGAAACGTGACCATACTGGGGAGGTAACCCATGGGTAAAACAAAAGAAGCAGACGATCGGTTCAAAAAATTCGGAACGGTGAGCTTTACCGCCATCACGAAGACCAACGATTTTATCGATTACCTGGAACAGAACAAGGTGATGGGGACCCGATGCCGGGACTGCGGAATGCAATTTTTCCCACCACGGGCGGATTGCTACCGCTGCCTGACCAGCCACATGGAATGGTTTGAAGTCACCGGGACGGGGAAACTGGTCACTTACAGCAAGCTGGAATACGGACCGGTGGGATTTGAAAAGGATCTGCCCTACCGGATCGCTCTTCTGGATTACGGAAATTATAAGGTGTTCGGTCGAATCACCGATGGGGTCCAAGATGATGCGATTAAAATCGGCATGGAAATGAAAACGACGGTGAATCGTCTGCCCAACGGTCAGGTTAACTATGTCTTTCAACCGGTCTAAACCTGCAGTTGCAACAGCAGGCTAAACTGATCGGCGATCATGCATCGCACCGGCAATCACCTATAACACACAGGACGGCTATCATGACGGAATTTAAGAATATCCGGATCGAAACGATCAATGGGGTGGCCAATGTCACCTTGGACAGGCCCAAACACAATGTGCTGAATCTTTCTATGATGGACGAATTGAGTACCGCAATGGAACAACTGGCATCCGAAACCGCCCTCAAGTGCGTGGTCATTTACGGCAAAGGTCCCAGTTGGTGCGCCGGCGTCGAAGTCGTCGATCATAAACCCGATATGGTGCACAACATGATTCCCGGTTTCAACCGGATCTTCTTTTCCATGGACAAAATCGAGATCCCCATTATCGCCGCCGTAAATGGTTTCTGCCTCGGCGGCGGCATGGAAGTGGCCATCGCCTGTGATATGATCGTTGCGACAAAAAGCGCCTTTTTCGGCCAACCCGAAATCAAACTGGGATTCTTTCCTCCTTATGCGGCTTTCCGGCTCCCTCAACTGGTCGGTCCGGCCAAAGCCATTGAAATCTGCACCACAGGAAAACGTTACACTGCGGAATCCTTCCGTTCGATGGGGCTCGTCACATCCGTAGCGGATGACGACAAGCTCCGGTCAGAAGTAGACAAACTGCTGGGTGAAATCACCGCCTGCAGCCCCCTGATCATTCGGCTCAATAAGCGGGCCGTCAAAAAGCATCTGGGAATGGGATTGACGGAGGGAATAGAGCGTATCTCCGATCTGTTTCTAAATACCCTGATGAAAACACAAGATACCCTCGAAGGGATTGCCGGCTTCGAAGAAAAACGCAGACCGGTCTGGAAAAATCGTTAACAGGAGAAACATCCATGTCACTTATCAAAAAAATCGGCGTCATCGGCGCAGGGAACATGGGAAGCGGAATCGCCCAGAAGATCGCCCAGGAAGGGATCCCCGTGGTCATGGTGGATTTAAAAGAGGAATTCGTCCAACGTGGGATGAACACCATCAAAAAGCTGCTCGGCGAGGGCGTCGAGAGGAAGATTTTCACTGCCGCCCAGGTGGAAGCTATTCTGAATCGCATCACCGCTACCACGGATTTCAACGCCGTAGCCGATGCCGACATCATCATCGAAGCGGTCTTCGAAGACAAGGCCGTCAAATCCGAGCTCTTCCAAAAGCTGGACAAGATCTGCTCGGAAAAAACCATCCTGGCCACGAACACCTCCAGCTTTTTTGTCCGGGAGTTTGCCGAAAAAACCTCCCGTCCGGATCGCTTTGTCGGGCTGCATTATTTCTACCACCCGGCGAAAAACCGGCTCCTCGAAGTCATCCCCCATGAAGGAACAAGTCGGAAGACGATAGAAAAGGCAATACTTGCCGCCAAGCTCCAGGGCAAGACCGCCATCTTGGTCAAAGATGCGCCGGGATTTGCCGTAAACCGTTTCTTCGTCCCGTTCCTCAACGAAGCCGCCCGGATGCTTGAAGAAGGCATTGCCGACATCCCCACCATCGAAGAAGCTGTCAAGCGGGCCTTTCGCATCGGCATGGGTCCCTTCGAGCTCATGAATGTCACCGGCATTCCCATCGCCGTTCATGCGGCCACAACATTGGGAAAGGAGCTGGGTCCCTTTTATGCGCCGGCGGAAATTTTAAAAAAGCAGATGGAAAAAAGAGCGAACTGGAACCTGGAAGGCAAAGCGGATGAATCCCGCATCGAAAGACTCATGGACCGGTTCTACGGTGTCTGCCTGGGCGTCTCGGCCGCCCTTGTGGATGAGGGAGTGGCCTCCATCGAAGACACGGATCGGGGGGCCAAGGTCGGCCTTCGGTGGGCTCAAGGGCCTTTTGAGATCGCCAACCGGATCGGCATCGACAAAACCTATGCAGTAGTATCGGCCATCTGTAAAAAATATCCGGACTTCAAGATGCCAAAACTCCTCGAAAAGCAGAAACAATTGGGGAAACCCTTTGATTTCAGGTTGGTGGACCTTGGCATCCGGTCAGGTGTGGCCTTCATCACCATCAACCGGCCCGAAGCCATGAACGCCCTCAACGAAACCGTGTTTATCCAGCTCGAGGAGTATTTCACAAAGGCTGAAAAGGATCCGGAAGTCAAAGCCATCGTTTTCCGGGGCGCGGGAAAGGCCTTTGTTGCCGGCGCCGACATCCGCTATTTCGTGCAAAAAATAAAGACGAACAAAATCGCCGATATCGTGGCATTCACCCGAAAGGGGCACGAATTGTTCTTGAGGATTGAAAACTGCAAAAAGCTCACCATCGCACTTTTGGAAGGGTTGTCTTTAGGCGGCGGAAGTGAGCTGGCGCTGTCCTGCCAGGCGATTGTGGCCACACCGGCCGGGTCCATGGCCTTTCCGGAAACCGGAATCGGCATCTTTCCGGGCCTGGGCGGCATGCTGAGATTTTCCCGCCATTTAGGTCCTGAACTGTCCAAGTATTTTACCTTCACCGGACAGACGCTTTACGCAAAAGAGGCTCAAGAACTAGGGCTCGTGACCCGGCTTATAGAGCCCGCCGAAGCGGAGTCGGCCATCCAATCTCTCATCGCCTCGGGAAAACCGGACAAGTATAGTCCTCGGGATATCCCGGAACGATTCAGGAAGTTTGCCGCCGCCTGCTCACCGGAAAATGTCAAGCGTCTTTTAGCCAAACAACCGCCTTTGGGCGTTGCGGAAGACCTTGCCGCCAAAATGGCCAAATCCGTCGGGTTCAAGGCACCGCTTGCCATCAAGATGGCCAACGAAATCATCGATGCCCAGGTTGGAAAAAGCATTCCGGAAGCGGTCGAAATCGAGCTTTCGAGGCTCCACGAAATCTTTTCCACCGAAGACGCTCTCGAGGGACTGTCTTCTCTGGGGCGCAAGCGGCCGGAATACAAGGGCAAATAAAAGACGCGAGATACCCTTCACTCTGGAACCTGATGCAATCGGGGGGGCGTTTACCGGTCCATGAAAGCCCCCCTTTCTCCTGACTTGATATTTCTAAGGAGTTTGTTTTGATGCCCACAAACGAGTTTCCCGCCCTGCTAATCATCGACATGGTCAAAGACAACTTTGATCCCAAGAAAAACCTCACCATCACCCCTCTTGCACAAAAGACGATCGACCCGATCAACCGTACGATCCGGACTTTTCGGGAGAAGAGTTGGCCCATCATCTTTTCCACGGATGCCTTCCACAAAGAGGATTTCATTTTCAAAGGGAAGATGAAACCCCATTCCCTTGCCGAAACCGAAGGGGCAAAAGTCATCGATGAACTGGACAAAAAGGAAACGGACCCGTGGCTTCCTAAACCCCGGTTTTCCGCTTTTTTTAACACCGGTCTGGAACGGCATCTGAAAAAGCACGGAGTCACCCTGTGCGTCGTAGCCGGCATCGCCACCCATTTCTGCGTCCTCACAACGGCCATGGACGCCTTGTGCCATAATTTCAAAACGGTCATCCTGGAGGACTGCACTGCGGCTCCCTCTGAAGTCCTGCACCGGCAGGTTCTCGACACGTACCGAAAAAACCCCCTCTATCCCCTCTTCCGCATCCTTTCTTCTCTTGAGTTTCTTACAAGTATTTAAACCGTTGCGGGATTTTTTCCGTTTTCCTGACTCCTTTTCCCGGACCGGATTACCAATATCCCGGAAGCCGGATCGGTGATCTATCAATTGAAAGATGGTCATACCACCCGCGTGTTTGACACTCTGGAGTGACCCCGCCGAAGACCGGCGGGATTTGCGCGCCTTGCATCTAAAGCTTTTTACTTTGCCATCCCAATTTTAAGTTTCTACGATTTCATCAAAACTTGACATTCAAGCCGATTTCTGAGATACATCAAGTCACGAAAAGGAATTTCTTATCCATCATCATATCATCCAGTTATCCATGGATGTTCCCACAGTAAATATCCATTCCAGAGATCGGTCACATATGGAACATCTCCAGGTCATGAGCGTAAAACGCGGTTCCGGTCGATATCACAGATAAGAGGAGCAAGAAGAAATGAATCGGCAGCGACTCAGTCAGGTTGTAAGACCTTATCGAACGAAAAGACGACTTCAGGTTGTGCGAGAGATACCTGGATCGGATCGTAATGACCGAATACCGGGGCCTCACATACTGATTATGTTGTGTTTGTTACTGCTGACGGACATTTCCTTCCCCTGTGCGGGAGAAACAAAACAACTGTTTCGCATCGGAACGGGTGGGGCTTCCGGCGTCTATCATCCGATTGGCAAGTTGATTGCTCAGGGTTTGACTGGGTCTGCTGAAGGAGAGGCTGTACCTCAAGCCGGGGTGCTTGGACTGCCTGGAACCATCGGTGTGGCCCAAAGTTCCGGCGGTTCGGTAGCCAACGTGCGGGCACTGGCATCCGGAGAGATCGAAGCTGGAATAGTCCAAGCCGACGTTGCATCTTGGGCTTTTCAGGGAGAGCAGATTTTCGCCGGGGATGAAAGCGTCAAAGCCGTTCGCGCGGTTGCAAGCCTCTATCCTGAAAAGTTCCAGATCGTGACACGCCGGGATGCCAATATACGCAGCGTGTCGGACCTCCGCTGGAAACGGATCTCCATCGACGAAATCGGGTCAGGAACGCTGATGGTGGTGCGAATCGTTCTTGATGCCTATGGCTTGTCCGAGAAAGATATGTACCCAATGTATTTGAAGCCCGATTTCACTGATGACAAAATAGCCATCATTCGTATTTAAGTTGAAGCTTGGGGTTCAGCAAGCCGCAGTGTTGATGTATCTTGAGTAAAAAGTATTTTACGTCTTTATAGCCGTACGCCATGCGCTTCAGGCGCTTTATCTT